>SAMEA3663052__coassemble_429_pt1 | contig 50362 bp, 46 predicted proteins | sample SAMEA3663052__metabat2_low_PE_012 | metagenome-assembled genome bin SAMEA3663052 (sample SAMEA3663052) | pig gut metagenome | biome: pig gut; feature: pig-associated habitat; material: faeces | place: France | collected 2012 | reverse complement strand
GAAATGGTCGAGGTCTATAAGACCAGGAATCAGGATTACAGACCAAAAGAACAGATACAGGATAAGGCGGATGGAGGATTTGTCCCAGTTGGCGGAGACAGTCCGTTCATAGACAGTGATACTCCGTTCACACCGCCGAAGGGTGATGACAGCCCTTTTGTTCCGGCGACTCCTGAGGATGGTAATCCATTTATCGAGGCAGAGCAGGCGGATAAGAAGCCTGCAAAAACAGATGCAGTAAAGGATAGTCAGGAGTCGTATAAGAAGACTGAGAAGAAATCGCTGATGAAAGATCTGGATAAAAAGAAGGCAGAGGCGGCGAAGCAGCCTAAGAAGGCAAAGGTGAATCCTAAGACCACAGAGCTTTCAAAGTAAGGGGTATCGGTAAGTGAGAAGAGAAGATATCAGGGCTCCCACTTGAGAAGTGGGTGGAAATAATAAGGAAACTGATAATATCATAAAGAGTATTTAGTATAAAGAAAGGATTTGGCATATGTTGCTGCGTATATGTTGAAATAGCATAGCAGAAGGAGACTCTTTATGATTTGATAAAAAATTAACAAAACATATGTTTAAGGGACATTATTTATGGCTTTCTTTAATAGTGCAGTTACAACGTTACAGACCCTCGTGATTGCCCTTGGAGCGGGGCTTGGAGTATGGGGCGCCGTCAATCTTATGGAAGGATACGGGAATGACAATCCTGGAGCTAAATCACAGGGGATGAAGCAGCTTATGGCCGGTGGTGGAGTTGCACTCATCGGAACAACACTTATACCCTTACTTTCGGGACTTTTTTAACCAAGGCTTACAATCTGAAAAAGGTCATACATCGAGGAAACTATATTTACAATAGTGGAAACCGATGTATCTGATTTATGGCAATAAGCTGACTGAAAACTGAATATCGGGAGGCCGGCAGAGACCGGTCTCCGACTTTTTTTACAAGACAATTCTGTTCACATTGCAGGCTGGCGATGTGGCAGAGGTAACACACATATCCATATCATTCTGATTCAATTCTTTGCACGCTCCTTTCAAGGCATATCCATGTGTTCCTTCTGTCATATTGCCAGCAGTGGACGATAGACGAAGAAAGGAGGAAAAATTGCAGAGTCTTTTAGACAAGCTGACCGAGTGGTTCAAGAACATGCTGATTGACGGTATCATGGGGAATCTCACCGGCATTTTCACTGATATGAATGAAAAAATCGGAGACATCGCAGGTCAGGTCGGGATGTCACCGGCAGACTTTGAACCCGGTATCTTCTCGATGATACAGAATATCTCTGAAAATGTGATAATGCCCATAGCGGGAATCATCCTGACATTCATAGCGTGTTACGAACTGATCCAGCTTGTGATAGCACATAACAACCTGGCGAATTTCGATACCTGGATATTCTATAAGTGGGTGTTCAAGACATTCGTGGCTGTCACACTTATCACTAATACGACAAACATCACGATGGCGGTTTTTGATGTGGCAGGACATGTGATAAACCAGAGTGGTGGAATTATTTCAAATGGTACGGCTGTTTCGGCAGACCAGATCGACTCATTAAGAGCTACACTTGAAGCCACAGATCTCGGTCCATTGATAGGTATATTCGTACAGTCGTTGATATTGCCATTGTTCTTCAAGATAATCACGATAATCATATTTGTCATAGTCTATGCGAGGATGATTGAGATCTATCTGATGGTCAGTATGGCTCCGATTCCGTTTGCCACATTCGGCAATAAAGAAGAGAGCATGATGGGGAAGAACTATCTGAGATCACTATTCGCACTCGGATTCCAGGGATTCCTCATTATGATATGCGTAGGTATTTATGCAGTCCTCATTCAGAACATTGCATTCGCGGATGACGTGATGGGGGCTATCTGGAAGTGCTTCGGGTATGCGATACTGCTGGCGATCACACTTTTCAAGACAGGTTCTATAAGCCGCAGCGTATTACATGCTCATTAAATAACTAAAACATATAGGTGATAGGAGACAAAATGGCAAGTTATATTTCAGTACCTCGTGACCTCACGAAGGTAAAAAGCAAGGTGGTCCTGAACCTCACAAAACGGCAGGTCATCTGCTTTTCAATAGCAGCCGCGATAGGCGTTCCGACATTTTTCCTGCTGAAGCATTTCATGAGTGTGAGCTCGGCTTCGATGGGAATGATCATGATAATGCTGCCGATGTTTTTCTTCGGAATGTATGAGAAAAATGGAGAGCCGCTTGAGGTGATCCTTTTCCACTTCATCCAGGCAAATATCATCAGACCGAAGAAGCGGATATATGAGACACGGAACTACTACGAGCTGCTGCACCGGCAGGCCGTGGCGGAAGAGGAGATTGAGAAGATACTACGGAAATACAGGAAGAAGGAGACAAGACGATAATGGCTGATTTATTTGAAAAGCTGAGAGGGAAGCCCAAGCGTAAGCTGAAAATACCGGCATATCTCTCGGCAGAGGATAAAAAGAAAGTCGCAGAGATCATAAAGAATGCAGAGAAAAAAGACGACGTGCCGCACTCAACACAGGACAGTATTCCTTTTGAGAGGATGTTCCAGGATGGTATCTGTCGCGTGGGTAACGATTATTACACGAAGACAATACAGTTCCAGGACATCAATTATCAGCTGGCACAGCAGGAAGACCAGACGGAGATCTTTGAGGAGTGGTGTTCGTTTCTTAACTTCTTTGATAGCTCGGTGAATTTTGAATTGAGCTTCATGAACATGACTACAGACGCAGAGAAGTTTGAGAAATCAATCGCAATCCCTCATCAGAATGATTCATTTAACAGCATCCGTGACGAGTACACCGGCATGCTCCGCAGGCAGATGGAAGCAGGGAATAATGGCCTTACAAAGACGAAGTACCTGACATTTGGGATTCATGCTGAGTCCATGAAGACAGCAAAACCAAGGCTGACTCATATCGAGGTAAGCATTCTCAATAACTTCAAGCGTATGGGTATCGTAGCCGACACTCTTGACGGTAAGCAGAGGCTTGAAGTGATGCATGAGATGCTGCATATCGGAGATGATGCCAGATTCAGTTTCGACTGGAAATACCTGCCACAGTCAGGGCTTTCGGTAAAGGATTTCATCGCTCCGTCAAGTCTGTATTTCCAGACAGGAAGGGTATTCCAGATGGGTGGTACATATGGAACTATGAGTTTTCTGCAGATCACGGCATCGGATATCAGTGACAGGATGCTTGCGGATTTCCTTTCTATGGAGTCAAGCCAGGTGGTCACAATGCATATCCAGTCAGTCGATCAGACAGAAGCCATCAAGACTGTAAAGCATACGATCACAGAGCTTGACAGGTCAAAGATTGAGGAGCAGAAAAAGGCCGTAAGAAGCGGGTATGATATGGACATCATTCCTTCGGATCTTGCCACCTATGGTAAGGATGCGAAGGCTCTTTTGAAAGAGCTTCAGAGTCAGAATGAGCGAATGTTTCTGCTGACGTTCCTTATCCTTAATACAGGTAAGACGAAGCAGGAGCTTGAGAATAACTTCTTTCAGGCGAACAGCATAGCACAGAAGCATAACTGTAATCTGACAAGACTTGATTTCCAGCAGGAGCAGGGACTTATGAGCTCGCTTCCGCTGGCTGAGAATCTTGTAAATATTCACAGAGGTATGACTACAAGCAGTACAGCAATCTTCGTTCCATTCACCACACAGGAGTTGTTCCAGGGCGAGAGGGGAGCACTGTATTATGGCCTCAATGCTCTGTCGAATAACCTGATCATGGTAGACAGGAAGCTCCTTAAAAATCCGAACGGACTTATCCTTGGAACTCCTGGCTCAGGTAAATCATTCGCGGCAAAGCGTGAGATTGCAAATGCATTCCTCGTGACAGATGATGACATCATCATTTCAGATCCGGAGGCAGAGTATGCACCTCTTGTTGAAAGATTCAGAGGACAGGTGATAAAGATTGCTCCTACATCTGATCAGTACATCAATCCGATGGATATCAACATGAATTACTCTGATGATGACAACCCGATTGCTCTGAAAGCAGATTTCATACTTTCACTCTGTGAGCTGATTGTTGGAGGCAAGGATGGTCTGAAACCTATTGAGAAGACTATCATTGACCGATGCATTCATCAGATCTATAACAGATACTTCGAGAATCCGGGAAAAGAAAATATGCCGATACTGCAGGATCTGTATGAGGCACTTCTGAATCAGGATGAGCCTGAGGCAAGGGATGTGGCTACGGCACTTGAAATCTATGTCACCGGTTCACTCAACGTATTCAATCATCGCACCAATGTAGATATCAATAACAGGCTTGTCTGCTACGATATAAAAGACCTTGGTAAGCAGCTCAAGAAAATTGGAATGCTGATAGTTCAGGATCAGGTTTGGGGACGTGTGACAGAGAATAGAAGCGAAGGGAAGTCTACCAGATACTACATGGATGAGATGCATCTTCTTCTCAGAGAGGAGCAGACAGCAGCTTATACGGTAGAGATCTGGAAGAGATTCCGTAAGTGGGGCGGCATTCCGACCGGACTCACGCAGAATGTCAAAGACCTGCTTGCGTCAAAGGAAGTGGAAAATATCTTTGAGAACTCGGATTTTATTTACATGCTTAATCAGGCGGTAGGCGACAGGACGATCCTTGCAAAGCAGCTCAATATCAGTCCGCATCAGTTATCATACGTCACGCATTCAGGTGAAGGCGAAGGTCTGATGTTCTATGGAAACGTGATACTTCCATTCGTTGACAGGTTCCCGAAAGATACAGAATTATACCGCCTGATCACTACCAAGCAACTTGAAGGATTCGGCAAGGCAGAGGATGTATCATGAAACAGCAGAAAATCAGCCGCAGACAGACACGGATGCGGGATGAACCTAATGGTATATCTAAAGTGAGCGATGGCTCATCAAAGCAGAGCCGGATGTATCATCGTCAGAAGATCAGAGAAGACGCTGCACCAAAAAGTTACGATGATGCAAATGCGGATCAGATTCCGATGTATCACAGACAACCAGGAAGAACATTAGTCAGATCAGAAGACAGAGATACAGACGATACAGAAAGGCAGATTTCCGTAAGGAGACCTGCCTTTTCTGATACAGGAGATGTGCGGTCAGATGATCATGCTGGTGAGAAGATGAACCGTTGGAGCAGATTTCATGACAGTGATAGTGAGCCGGAGCCTTTACGGATCAGTGACAAACTGAAAAACGAGAGCTTTGCGAAGAAAGCTGCAGGCAGGAAGCTGAGGCGAGGTAAGGCTGATAATTCTGTTAATACGAAGCAGATGCACAGGCACCTGCAGAGTCAGAGTATAGCAAGACGCATGGTTCATGAGCAGCTGGATGACAGTGATGAATACAGTAATGATGAGACCAGCAGACAGATATTTGATGATGGCACTCATTCAGCTCAGGTAGTTGCAGAAGGCATCAGAGACCGTGCCAGAAAGAACCGCTATAAGCGTAAGCAGAATGCCTATTCGGAGAAAATAAGAAAGTCGAAACGCTCTGATGATGGAGTATCGGAGGCTTATAAGGCAAAGAAAAAAGCCCAGAGAAAATACTATCAGCATGAAGCACAGAAGAATACTGAGAAAGCAGGACGCAAGGCCGGACAGGAGACAGCAAAGGCTGTAAAGAAGGCCGCAGAGGTAGTAAAGCATACAGTCCAGTCAGCTGTTAAGGTGGTAGCTGAGAATCCGATAGTTCTTTTCTTTCTTCTGATGATGTTGCTAGTAGCAATACTTGCTGCCGTAGTTACCACTGTTTCATTCACTCTGACAGGTGGAACCATTGATATCTCAACAGCCGCCACATTTACGGCAGAGGATGATGACATACTGCAGGTCGAGGCTGATTACAAGAGCAAGGAAGAAGAACTTCGGAAGAAGATTGATAACATTGAGACTGATTATCCTGGATACGATGAGTACAGGTACAATCTGGCTGAGATCAATCACAATCCTTATCAGCTAGCAGCTTTGCTTACTGTATTGTATGAGGACTATACACCTGAGGAAGTATCAGCAAAGCTGCAGGAGATTTTTGATATACAGTACAAGCTGACACTTACTCCATCGACAGAGACCAGGACAAGGACTAATTCAGATGGTGAGACAGAAGAGTATGAGGTGAAGATTCTCACCGTGACTCTGATAAACAATACGATGCAGGCTGCAGTAGATGCAGCTGGACTTGATGAAGACCAGAAAGCCAGATATGACCTGTTGATGGAGACACTTGGAAACAAGTCGTACCTTTTTGGTGATGATCAGTATTCCAATCCTATGCCGGGTGAGTATCAGGATTATCAGGTGCCAGCCGAAGCTCTCACGGATGAGAAGTTCGGGAAGATGCTGCACGAGGCAGAGAAATATCTCGGATATCCATACGTATGGGGTGGCAGCAGTCCATCGACCAGCTTTGACTGTTCTGGATTCGTGTGCTGGGTAATTAACCATTCAGGCAACGGCTGGAATGTCGGACGAACCACAGCCAATGGTCTAAGAAGTCATACCACAAAGGTATCTCCAAGTGAAGCAAAACCGGGAGACCTGATATTTTTCCAGGGAACATACAACACGCCGGGAGCCAGTCATGTCGGTATTTACGTGGGGGACGGCAAAATGATCCACTGCGGAAACCCGATCCAGTATGCATCAGTCAACAGTAATTACTGGAGAGCTCATTTCCTTGAATACGGGCGAATCCGATGACTGAAATTTTGATTGTCATGTGACTGAATTTTCAATGAGACAACAGAATAGATTCCGAATACATACATCATAGAATGATATCAGAAAGCGATAACGGAAATACACAGCGAGGACAAAGAAATGATGAATCTGAAGAAGCTGGAGCGGCTTGAAGATGCCGTGACCAGGCACAGAAAGAAGATAGAGGAAGAGACCATAGCTCTTGAAGAGTCTGAGAAGGTTCTGAAGGAAGCAAGGGCGGAAGAGCTGCTTGCAGAGCTTGACAGGTACAAGTCATCACCGAAGGTAGTGCAGGAGATGCTTATCGCAAAGTATGGTGAGCTTGCAGAGGACACAAAGAAAAAGACTCCGGGTAAAAAGAGGGAGTCAGCAAAGAATACTGATCCAGAAGTTAAAGCTGAGCATAGCGAATCAGAAAATAAGTCAGATCAGACTTCAACAGCAGTAAATAATAGTAACGGAGGATTTTTCAGATCATGAAGAGAACAATACTTAGAGTAATAACAGGAGCCTATGCAGTGATTCTTACAGCATGTGCTCCGGCAACGACAGCATTTGCGAACACTGGCAAAGAAGCAGAGTGTATCTGCTCAGTCAGATGTGAGAAAAAGATCAACGATACCTGCCCTGCTTGCAGAGAGGATGTAGCACTCTGCCAGGGAACACCAAAGGTAGATGAGGATAGTGAAAAGGAGAAGGATGAACAGGTGGAGACAGACGGTAAGCCACTCACACCGGACGGCAATCTGAATCTTATTGATGACTATGGCACAAAGGAAGAGGATAAGTCAGGCAAGCAGTTCCTCACTTTTACTACGAAGAACGGTAACTATTTTTATATGATCGTTGACCGTGACGACAGCGGCAATGAGACCGTGCATTTCCTAAACATGGTCGATGAGTCAGATCTCTTAGCTCTTATGGATGATGACGAGAAGAAGGAGCTCGGAGTTGAGACTGATCAGGAGAAGGAAGAGAAAGAAAAGAAGGAAGCCGAGGAGAAGGAGAAAAAGGCTGCTGAGCAGAAAAAGAAGGCCGCGGCTGCAAAGAAGAAAAAGCAGAAGAAGTCTCCTAATGGTGCTCTTGTACTCCTGCTTCTCGTAGGATTCGGTGGTATCGGGATCTATGCTTACAAGAAGTTCGGCAATAAGGATAAGAACGATGGCGGACCTGATCCGGATGCAGACTATTCAGAGGATGACAGCGACTACATCGAGCAGCTGAACCAGAATGAATCCAGCTATGAGGAACAGTCTTATGACAATGATTACGATGAACCGGATTATGATACTGAGGCAGAAGATGATGAGGATACTGATGATACTACAGCTGATCCTGATGACAATTCTCATATGTTTGAGGAATCTGATGATGGACCAGATGGAGATGACGAGTAATATTTTTCAGAGAGGCAGTCGTTAACGGCTGTCTCAGATTATTTCAAACGGGGACGGCTTTTCAGATGGGCTGTCCTTGTTTTTATAGAAAGGCAGGCAATATGACAGAAGCAGTTACAGATGTGATGATCGAGCAGGCTTCGACCGGTGTAGGCTACACGGAGTACATCAGACAGCTGACACTACTCCGTGAGAAGCATAAGGCGCAGCCGAAGAGATCAATCAAAGACAGACTCTCATTCCTGAAGAGTGAGATCAGCAGAGAGGAGGCAACTGAAGATGTATCTTGAATCAAGCTATAGAAGCTATGTATTTAACTCAAAGGAAGAGATCATTGACTTCCTGAAGACAGTAGACGAGAACCACGCAAAACTCGAAGTATCAGTCAGTGTGGAGGACAGAGGTGTAAATGGAGAACCGAGAAATACAGATATCATCTATCGAAGAACTGAAGGACTTTCTTGAGTGGTGTCCTGATGACATGCAGGTGAATATCACCATAGAGGCACCGGAGAGGAGAGCCGATGGCAAAGAAGATTAAAGGCCAGTATTCGATGGACGACTACAAGCTTCAGCAGGTGGATGTGCGTCTGCGGCTTCAGGAAGGCCCAGCGTATTACAGTGATAAGCCAATCGATAATCCTAAGGACGCAGTAGATGTCATGAAGGATGTACTGAAGGAACTCGACCGCGAGATGGTGTGCGTAGTAAATCTAGATACTCAGCTAAAGCCTGTGAACTTCAATGTGGTCTCCATCGGTTCAGTGTGCGAGTCGATAGCCCCGATCCAGAACATTATGAAGTCAGCAATCTTATCAAATACGGAGATTCTGATGTTGCTACACAATCACCCATCAGGGAGTCTCGTGCCGTCGACACAGGACTACGAGCTTACGAGAAGACTTATCGAGGCATCGAAGCTGATGGGCATGCAGGTTGCAGACCACATCATAGTTGGCGGAATCACCGGAGACACTTACAGCTTCAGAAATCACAACCCGGATATATTCCAGGGGCAGGACATCGACCTGAAGTATATCCACAAGATGACAGGAGTGGCCGAGAAGCCATCGGTCATTAAGAAGATCAGTGAGAAGAAGTCAGAAGTTCCGAAGCAGAAAAAGAAACCAGCAGTAAAGCATAAAGAACCTACAAGGTGAGAAGGAGATACAGGGTATGATGATCAGAGGTCAGATAAAGATAAACGGATGGGATGAAGTCAGAGGCATCACATCAGTACAGGAAGATTTTGGAACAATTGCTGAACAGATAGCTGCTGACCAGGCGCAGGCGCAAGGCATCCAGCCGGGACAGGAGTATCTGAAAAATGCTGAGATGCAGATGGAGGATGACTACAATTCAATCGATGGCATCATAAACAACGGCAGTAAGAAGGATATCGAGGAAGAACAGCAGAAGGCATCAGTCAAGGAAAAGCTCCATGATTATGATGCGAAGCTCAAGAACGAGCTGACAGAACAGCCAAAGGCACCGGATCGGCAGAAGCTGTGTCAGTGCTTCTGTCCGGAGCGAGGGGTGGATTTCTGATGGCAAAGCAGACAGAACAGTTTCATTTTTATGCGACAAAGGAAGAGGCGGACATCATCCATCAGAGAATGGAGGAAGCCGGTGTAAAAAATAAATGCGCCTACCTTCGTGAGATGGCGGTCAACGGTTACATCATTAATGTCGAGCTTCATGATGTCAAAGAGATGACAGGACTGTTGGGACGATACGGCAACAACATAAATCAGATAGCAAGACGTGCCAATGAATCAGGAAGTGTCAGCACGGGTGATGTGAGGATGATCCAGAATCAGATGAAGGAGCTCTACGATATGCTGCGCAGGATACTTAACCGTATCTCTGATATTTTCTGATAAGGATGGTGGTTGTGAATGGCAGCGACAAGGATCATACCGATGCATATCAACAAAGGCAAGACTGTCAGTGCATGTCTTAAAGAACGTGTTGAATATGCGAAGAATGTAGAAAAGACTGAGCAGGGAAGATTCGTTTCATCATATGAATGCAATCCTGAAACGGCGGACCAGGAATTTCTTTTGTCAAAATCAGTTTACAAGAGAAAGACCGGCAGACAATATAAGGGTGATGTGATAGCGTACCAGCTTCGACAGTCATTCAAGCCGGGCGAGATCACACCGGAGGAAGCTAATCAGATCGGGTATGAGACGGCAATGAGGTTTACCAAAGGCAGGCATGCATTCATTGTCTGCACTCATACTGACAGGCCGCACATTCATAATCACATCATCTTCAATTCTGTTAATCTGGATGCTGATAGGAAATTTAAGAACAGCTGGCTAAGCTATATTGGACTCAGAACTCTTTCAGATATCATCTGCCTTGAACACGGAATGTCAGTCATAGTTCCAAGAAAATTTGCGGAGCAGGACAGGGGCAGTAGATATCATAATGTATCGTTCAGACAGATGCTCCGTGAGAAGATAGATGATATCATGAATAACAGGCCTGACTCTTTTGAAAAATTTCTGGATAAGCTGCATGAGCAGGGTTATGAGATTAAGCGCGGAAAGCATACAGCTGTCAAGGGAAAAGACCAGAAGAGATTTATCAGGCTTGACTCTCTAGGTGAGGGGTACACCGAAGAAAAACTCCGCAGAGAACTGGATGGAAAGCCACATGAGTCAGAGGAAAAAGAATCCTCTAAAACTCCTAAGAAAAAAAGAGACTTCGAGTATCTGATAGATATCCAGGAAAAGATTCGCCAGGGTAAGGGAAAGGGTTATGAGTATTGGGCGAAGAATTTCAATACTAAGCAGGTGGCCGCGACAGTAATCTTCTTACAGCGTAATGAGGTGACAAGCTATGGACTTCTGCAGGAGAGGGCAGAATCGTCAGCTAAGAAATTCCATAAGATATCAGAGAAGATAAAAGGCTGTGAGGAGCGTCTTGATGAGATCACCGAGATGAAGAAGGCAATCATAAATTTCGCAAAAACGAAAAATGTCTTCGATTCCTATCACAAATCAGGCTACAGCAAAAAGTTTTTTGAAGGGCATCGGGCAGAGATTATGCTCTACAAGTCAGCAAAGGATGTTTTCAAAAAGTATAAAGGGAAAAAACTTCCGAAGGTGAAGGAGCTGTCAGATGAATTCGGCCGGATCCTCTCAGAGAAAAGAAAACTCTATGAGGAATACAAAAATGCTAAGAAAGAGATGATGGATTACCAGATCGCAAAGTCAAATGTCGATAAGGTCAAAAGATATCAGCCGGATAAGGATGAACCTGACAGAAGTAAAACTGAAAATAAGACAAGGTAGTAATGGCAGACTGCATCAGTAGATGTGGTCTGCTCTTTTTATTTTGCAAAGAGGATGGTGTAATACAGTGGGTGACAATGATTAACCGAAGCGAAGCGAGGTGATGCTCTGGCTGCGAAGCAGACAGATGAGAAGGGCGTGGGGAGAATCTCCCCAACGAGCGGTCTGTTTTTGTACAAACAGACATTGCTCGCCACTACTTGTAATGCCCGAAAACCGACATTTTAAGGCACATTCTGGCGAAACTAAAAATCTGGATCTGATAATGAGATGAGCCGACTTCCTGATAACATTCATCCCGAAAAATAAGTTGTGCAGGATTTCAGAGAATCATTTATAATTGAATGCAGAAAAGTAGAACGCTGGAGCTTAAGGAGTATATTGCAGGATGAGGAAAGTTTTATTTGTCGGTGGAACCGGGACAATAAGTTCAGCCATAGTAAGAAGGATGGCAGTTGATGACGGATGGGAAGTCTGGCTTTTGAATCGTGGTAATAGAAAAGATATTCCCGAAGGTGTGCATCAGATAATTGCGGACATTCATAATGAGGATCAGGTACGCGAGGCGATTGCAGATTTTTCTTTTGACTGTGTATGTGAGTTCATAGGATTCGTGAAGGAAGATGTAGAAAGAGATGTGAGGCTGTTCAGGGATAAGACGAAGCAGTATATTTTTACCAGCTCTGCATCGGCATATCACAAACCGGCAGCATCGTATATCGTGAATGAAGGAACGACACTAGCGAATCCGTACTGGGAATATTCAAGGAATAAGATCGAGTGTGAGAATTATCTGATGGAGCAGTACAGGAACAATGGATTCCCGGTCACAATCGTGAGGCCGAGTCATACATATGATGAGCGTAGCATTCCGATAGCAGTTCATGGAAATAATGGCTCGTGGCAGGTCATTAAGAGAATGAAAGAGGGAAAGCCTGTAATAATTCCTGGAGATGGAAGTTCACTCTGGACTCTGACATTTAATACAGATTTCGCAAACGGATATGTAGGACTTGCCGGGAACCCTCTGGCTGTTGGTGAGGCGTTTCAGATCACAGGTGATGAGACTCTTACGTGGAATCAGATTTATGAAACCATCTCAGATGCATTCGGAGTGAAACTGAATGCATATCATGTCGCGTCAGATTTTCTTGCGAAGGCAGGAGAAAAGTATGGATATGATTTCAGGGGTGGACTGACAGGAGATAAGGCAGTCTCTGTTGTCTTCGATAATTCAAAACTAAAAAAATATGTGCCTTCGATGAAAACGGAAGTCCCATTCAGAGAAGGAGTGCATAAGGCAATTGAGTATATCAGCGGTCATCCGGAATGTCAGAAGGATGATCCGGATTTTGATTCCTGGTGCGACAAGGTTGTAGAAGAACAAGAAAAAGCGTTAGATGAAATATGAGGTTATGTAATGAAGGAAATAATATCGAAGATACTTAATAGGACAGACCTAGGAGAATCTGGCTCACATGGAGGGTTAGTTATTCCAAAGAAATGGAAAGTGCCGTTGAAAAACTTTTTTGGAAATGATGAAGTTCGGTTTTATGATAAGAAGAATGATAAGTTTTACAAGATACAATATAAGGAATATACACTTAATAAAACGACCCCTAATGACAGAATTAGTCCCATTGATGCGTTTGCTAATGCGAACAAGCTGGAACCGGGGGATGTTCTGACATTTATTAAAGAAGATGAAAATTTTTATATTGATTATTATAAGAGAATGTGTTCGTGGTTTTTCTTGGGAAGATCAGATTCTGAAGTTGATGGCATTAATTCGGGTAATAGGGTAGAAATTATTAAAAAATGTATTGAAAAAAAGGAGATTGAGAAGAATGGGAATTCCGGATATGTTATGAAAGCAAAGTATCGTGGAAATACTGGCATACTTAGGCTAGATTTTAGCGAAAATAAAGATGACTCATTTTCTATGTATTTTGATAATGCATCAATTTCAGAGAATAATAAATACTATGAGCTCGATTTATCAACAAGCCCTTTTGCTCTGTATAAGACAGAGTCATGGAGCATAAATATAGTGTCAGATGAATCAGATGAAGAGTCACTTGCTGATATTAAGCTGGTTGAAGAAGTTAATGATCTGTTTGACTTAATAGAAGTGCGTGAAGAAGGAGCAGTAATTCCTATGCCTAAAATGCCTAGGATACGGATTGGAAGTAAAAATGTGGCCGCTAGAGAAAGAAAAAATGCGTTGATTGCCTTAGAGAAAGCCAATAATCTCTGTGAGATAAATAATGAACATGAATCGTTTATTAGAAAAAATACTCATGTAAAATACATGGAGCCCCATCACCTTATACCACTTAAGTATGATGAATTATTTGAGTTCTCATTGGATGTGCCAGCAAATATAGTTTCTTTATGCAGCAATTGCCACAATGAAATTCATTATGGGGAAGATGCAGAACTCCTATTGAGAAATCTTTGGGAAAAGAGAAAAGATATTTTGGATAGAGCTGGACTCTGTGTAATGAGGGATGGAACAAGGGTTAATGAAGAAATATTTCTGGGATTTTATAATATTAAACACTAAATATGAAAGACATAAAAGGGCTATTGCTAAAATCTGAATGTCTGATATAATATAAGAGATCGTAAATACTTAGTAGTTACCCTAAAATATAAAGTTTGCGAACGCAAATAATTGCAAAGAAGGTTAATATGCATATTTGTTACAAAAAATTGTGGAAACTTCTCATAGATCGTGACTTGAGGAAGAAGGATTTATGTGGCATGGCTGGTATTAGTTCTGCATCTATGGCAAAACTAGGAAAGAATGAGAACGTAAATACTGATATTCTTGTAAGAATATGTTCAGCCCTAGGGTGTGATACAAGTGATATAATGGAAATAGAACCAGACGATGATGATTTGCAGGAGAAAACACATGGGAACATATAATTTTATAGACCTTTTTGCTGGTTGCGGTGGTCTGAGTGAAGGCTTTTATAGAGAGGGTTTTCATGCGCTTGCTCATGTAGAAATAGATCCGACTGCGTGCAAATCGTTGCGTACGCGAATGAGACACTACGGTTACGAAGATGCTGATTGTGCAGTCCTTGAAATGGATATTACACGTGATGATGTGCTGAAAAAAATTGACGAAGTAGTTGATGGTCGAAAGGTAGATATTATTATAGGTGGTCCACCATGCCAGGCATACTCATCTGCTGGGAGAGCACGGGATGAGAATGGGATGAAAGATGATCCAAGAAATTATCTTTTTGAGAGCTATGTAAAGGTTCTTAATTACTATCAGCCAAAGTTTTTTGTGTTTGAGAATGTAACGGGAATGCTTACGGCTAAAATAAATGGTGAGCATATCGTGGATAAAATCATAGGAGCGCTAGGTCAATATTATAATGTTGTATTTGATCCTAAGATAAATGTGCTTAATTCAGCAAATTATGGAGTGCCACAAATACGAAAAAGAGTAATAATTCTAGGGACGCATAAGACTAAGGCTGGAAATATAACTCCGGAAGAAATGTATAGGGGTATAGTGAAAACACACTATGACCCGGAAATGAATGATGAAGAAAGAAAGGGTCTTAAGAAATACGTTACGGTGAGAGATGCTATTGAAGAACTTCCGAAATTAAAGCAAGGCGAAGGAAAGAAGGAGATTCCGTTTGAATACAGTTTTTCAAATGAGTTTCTGAGGCGTATAGGCTCAAAAGACCTGAAGGTTTTGCGGGATCATGTGGCAAGACACCATAACCAGAAGGATGTTGAACGATATACCGTTATGGCAGAGAATCATTGGACATTTCAGGAAATGCTTGAAAAAAGACCTGATCTCAGACATGAGAAGGCGAGGGTCTTTGGAAACAGCTATACCGTTCAATGGTGGGACTTGCCATCAAAGACTATTATTGCTCATTTGTATAAGGATGGTAATTTGTTTATACATCCGGATCCATCACAAGGAAGGACTTTTACTGTGCGTGAAGCAGCAAGAATACAATCCTTTCCGGATGATTTTGTGTTTGAAGGGCCACGAACTGAACAGTATAAGCAGATTGGAAATGCAGTACCGCCGCTATTAGCAGAAGCTATTGCAAAATGCCTGAAGAAAAAGCTTAATAAACTTGATAATATAGAAGGTAAAGAAAATGATATTTAAAAATGCCAGTGCACTAGACAGTAAACTGGAAAAAAATGAGTTTACTGAACTGGTTAGTGTTTATATAAGACTTGTAGAGGTTTTCTGTGAGAAATTTCATAAGGAAATCAAGCATGGTGATGAAAATAACCTTATTCAAGAAATGACTGCTATCGGAGTGATTTCGTCAAAAAATGAGCTGGAGAATTTAAAGAACGTACTGGGAAAAGATGTATATATAAAGTTTGTTGATGCAGTTGCCACAGCAATGGTATATAAAACTGAGATGAACGGACTGCTGGACAAACTAAATAATTCAAAGCGAAGAGATATACAAAAAGAAGCACAAAAACAGAAGAAATATAGCCTTGTGGATTTCTTTTGCGGTGCGGGTGGACTCAGCCTGGGCTTTATTCAAAACGGATTTTGTGTGAAACTGGCTAACGATATCGAAGATGTATGTATTGAAACGTACCGTTATAATCATCCAGAACTTCCATCAACAAGGTTGATAAAGGGAGATATTAAGGATATTGTTGATAATATAGATGAATATATAGATCAGGATATCGATGTAGTTGTCGGGGGACCTCCTTGTCAGGGTTTTAGTGAGGCGAACAGGCAGCGTGTAATTGACGACCCAAGAAATAAGCTATATAAATATTATGTTAAGGCTATTGAAAAAATATGTCCTAAATTTGTTGTAATGGAGAATGTAAAAGGAATGCTTAAAGTGGCAAACCAGGTAGTTGAAGATTATGAAAATCTTATTGGTAGAAAGAACGGTAAGACATATAAATACAAGGTGGCCTATAAGATACTGAATTCTGAAAACTTTTCTGTTGCACAGGCCAGAGAAAGGCTTATATATATAGCTATCAGAAATGATGTTATGGAGAAAAAAAGGATTACACCAAATGACATATTTGATGAAATTGAGAAAAACTGTAGTAATCATAAGACATTTATGCTCCAGGACGCTCTAAAAGATATAAAGCCACTTGAAGCACCTAGAATAAAGAATCAGAACGAAATTGACAGTGATACAACAGGCAAAAAAATCGATGTCAACAATTATGATGACAATGATAATGAGTATCTGAAACTGATAAATGAAGGCAGACGAATACCCTTTGTTTTCAATCATAAGGCTAGGTATGTTAATGATGTAAACTATGAAATATATAAGAGATTAAATCCGGGTGATGATGCTACGGACGAGAAAATAAAGGACATCATGCCTTACCCTTATAGAAACCATTGTTTTAAGGATAAATATTATAAACTGATCCCGGACAGACCTTGCCGTACTATTACAGCCCATTTAAGAATGGACTGTCATTCACATATCCATCCTTTTCAGATAAGGGCACTGACTCCAAGAGAGGCGGCCAGGGTACAGTCATTTCCAGATGATTATTTGTTTTTGGGGGCATATCTGAAAACGTATATGCAGGTAGGTAATGCAGTTCCACCAATGATGGCCAGGGGAATTGCGGCAGTTATAAAAAAGTATCTCGATTGAGTTGGGAGAATATACATGAAGGTTTTTAGAATCGAAAAAAGACTTAATAATGCAGAGCTTGGTAAAGGTAATGTACATGAAACTTATGTAAGGATACCGAATGGCTCCGATGCTTACAGTATTTTTGAAAATGTGGGCGAAAAGTATATATTTATTGATGAACATACGGGCGATAGTTATGAGTTCAGATATACAATGGGGCGTGAACAAAGGATAGTAGGACTGGGAGATTATTACAGAGAAAAAAATCTTGAGGCCGGGGATAAAATAATTCTCGAAAAAATTGTTTATGGGGCAGAGATAATTTATTGTGTTGATACTTTTAAACAGCCGGATGTAATCGTTGTACAAAAGGGAAGCAAAGGGTTTGAAATATTAACGAAGAGGCTTTCAAATGCAGGAACGAAAGTTGATAACAGTATAGTAGAGCTGAAGTTTCTGGCTTCTGAGAAAAAAAGAAGTGATTCTCCAGAAAAAACTAATTTCTATGATATACTTATCAATGGAAAAAGTCTGTTAAATGATAAAACATTATCATCTAAAGATCTTGTGGAAATTATACCTGGCAGAGAAAACGCAAAGGTGAATAAGATAGTGACCTATACACAGATTAAGATTAATGCGGAGGAAAGATAATGAGATATTTCGTGCTGGAGATAGAGTCGATTGAAAAGGAATTCCAGCTAGTGGACGCCAGAAATCAGATTGAATTTTCGCTGAGTAATGATATGAAAAATACTCTGGCAGATATTAGCAGTGGAGATATGATTTTAGTCTACAACAAAGTTCCGGATGGTCAGGTGCATACAGTTATAAAAAAGACTGAGGGAGATAGCTTTATAAAGGTTATCGATATGCATCATGGAGTTGCTCTGGATAAATATAATTCTATTGTGTCTGGATTATCCATAAGAGGTCTTACAGAAATAGATAAGGACCAGTATGATAGCATAGTAAGGGAATTAATTTCATATGTTACGCAAGATAATGAGGGCAGTTCTTCGAAGCAGTTAAAAGAACCTGACGAAACATTGAGAAAACATGATGGAAAAAATATTATTCTTTATGGCGTTCCGGGAGCTGGTAAGAGTCACAAGATTGCTACGGAATACTGTGATGATGAGACTCGTATGCAGAGGGTTGTCTTTCACCCGGATTATACTTACTCAGATTTCGTAGGACAGATTCTGCCTGAACTTGATGAAAATGGTAAGCTTGAGTACAAATTTACACCGGGACCATTTACCAGTATTCTCAAAAAGGCTCAGTATGACCCGGAAAACACGTACTATCTCATAGTGGAAGAGATTAACAGAGGTAACGCACCTGCCATATTCGGGGAAATATTTCAGCTTCTCGACAGATATTCTGAGGATGATAAAAAAGTGGATGATAATCCGGAACTTCTTGGATGGAGTGAGTATGGAATTACAAATTATGATATTGCCAGAGAAGTGTATGGAGACAGAGAGCATCTGGTAAAAATTCCATCCAATCTTTCTATTATTGCAACAATGAATACTGCCGATCAGAACGTATTTACTCTTGATACAGCATTTCAGAGAAGATGGGAAATGGAACATATTCCGAATGATATTGATAACTGTGAATATGCAGATGAAGTTATAGCAGATACCGGAATCACATGGAGAGCATTTGCGAAAGAGGCAAATAAGCAGATAATAGAAGGAAATGCTTTAATGGGCGACTCCGGGGACAAGAGACTTGGCGCATATTTTGTAAGAGTATCAGAACTTCGTGATAAGAGGAAGTTCTCTGAGAAAGTTCTTAAATATCTATGGGATGATGCTCTTAAAATGGATCGGTCAAAGCTTTTCAATAATAATGTCGGGTCGGTTGATAGTCTGATAGAGAAGTTTGAACAGGGTGGTAGCAGCTCAATGAAATCAGTTATTGTCGAGAACGCTTATAACGACATGATTGAGATTGCAAAAGAGTATAACGAAAGAATATCAGCTGCAGCAAATCCAGGCAACGATGGTGAGACAGATGGAACAGACGAGTGAATCACTGCGAGAACGTTGTCATATAAATACGAATATTGAAGACGATACTTTTGTGGGAATAGTCTGTGACCAGAAAGGCGCGAGAGTTAATTTTCCGCTGGGGTTTGATACATCGGATGAGGATGATAATGAACTGAGAAGTGATATTCTGATTCTTATGCAGGCTATTGCCAGGACAACTGCAAACAGAGAATCTGAAATAAATAATCTCAATACAGATTATTTCTCGAATGCTGCTCCGATAGCTGCATATCTTAATGTGATAAGGGATTTTTATGCCAGAGGATATTATCATGAGACAGAGGTACAGTATAGCCAGGGGAAAAGTGGGAAGATCAGCTGGGGAAGAACGATAAAGAATATACGGCCTGTGATACAGGATAATGAAGTGTATTATCTGGATTTCATTATTAGAAGGAGCAGTATCAACTATAATGAACTGATAACACAGATACACAAATACTGCGTATATCAGAGCATGAAAAATCTGGGCTGGCTTTTTACGTCATATATACCGCCAGAACCTCAGATCAGATTTAATAAAAAACTTTTTGAGTCTGTGGTGTCAGAGAAGCTGTCGTCTACATTTAATGACAGAAACAGAATACTTTTCAGAAGTATGCTTGCTATTATCGACTGGGACTCAGATGAGAATAAGACAGCACTGATGTATGGTACCAATAGATTTGAGTATGTATGGGAGTCTCTTATCGATCAGGTATATGGGATAGATGAAAAAAAGGAATATTTTCCAAAGACTCGGTGGGTTATCAGGGGAAAAGAATACGACAGTTCCAGTCTTGAACCGGATTCGATTATGCTGTATAACGGCAATGTATATATTCTTGATGCAAAATATTACCGGTTCGGATGGACTACACATGCAGGTGATCTTCCTGCGTCCTCCTCAATCAACAAGCAGATTACATATGGGGAATATGCTGAGGGAATGAAAAAGAATAAAGGAAAAAAGATTTACAATGCCTTTATCATGCCGTTTAATTCATTGCAGAAGGAATGGATAAATGAGACCAGGGGTGATACAATCCTTAATATAGGTAAGGCCGTAAGTGACTGGAAAAAAGGGGACAAAGAATATGAGAATATCCAGGGAATTCTGGTTGATACAAAGCATCTTATGAGGATAGTCACAAGAAGAGACACATCTGAGATTATCAGACTGGCCGAAGCAATAGAAAAAGGTTTTTCAGATGCCGGGATGGTGAATGTAAATGTCTGATGTTCTTACAAAAGAGCAGCGTCGTAAGAATATGCAGCATATCCATAATAAGGATACGAAAATAGAAGTAATTCTGCGTAAGGCCTTGTGGCATGAAGGAATCAGATACAGGAAGAACTATAAGAAACTGCCAGGGACACCGGATATTGCCATCACAAAGTATAAGATAGCGATATTCTGTGATGGAGAGTTTTTTCATGGCTACAACTGGGATGAACAGAAACCGCGGATTCTGAAAGGAGAGCATGGACAGTTCTGGGTGGACAAGATTGAAAGGAATATGGAAAGGGACAGGAAGAAAGACCAGGATCTTGAGATGCTGGGATGGACGGTACTTCATTTCTGGGGAAATGATATTAAGAAGAATATAGATGATTGTGTAAAAACGATAGTGGACTGTATTTTTAGAGTAAATATTAATGGATATTAGATGGTTTATTCACTTGAATATTTTCTAAATAATGGTGTTGGACAATGAATAAGAACAATAAGAAGCCGAAGGTATCCATAACAAGAGATGAAAGACATGAGGCGGGAAAAGCACAGATGATATCGTATATAGAAAGCCAGTATATTGGATGGCATTATGTAGCGATTGAATCTATAAAAAAGATTATTTTGAATTCTGAGGAATTTTATTCAGATTTCAATGAAAGTCAGCCTAATAGTGATCTGTTTACATCAAAGATGGTAAACGTGGAAATATATAATGCCTGGCTGTATGAAGCACTATCTCATGCTGAACAGGCAATAGAAGATTTGTTTTCAATAATGAAAAAAGCTCAGAATCCTGATTGGTTCGCAAGAGATGTTGTAGTATATAATGCTACAGAGATAAAAAAATATATATGGGATTTTATATATCATAATGATTGTGCATATGTATGCAAACAGTTTCAATTACCTGATTTGAAGAAAAGTAGTTGGAAAGATGAATCAGAACACGAGAAGTACAAGAATTCTGTTAATACAGTTGTGGAATATATAATAGAGCTGGCAGAGTTTCATCAATCGTATTATTTTGATTATTGCCAGTATAAACATGGACTGGCTGTGATGTTAAGGGATGGTGGAAAGAATAATAAAGATCCATTAAATGGTGTGCTTAAATCTTACGATAGTCGGAGCATTGAAGATGGATATAAAGGAATGAAAAATATTCCAGCCATAGCAATGAAAGTATATCCAGAAACAGCTAAATGTATTTCTGAATTAGAAAGAGAAGGCAATTTTCTTCATTATACTCCTAAACAAGCTGATATTGATAATTTCCTAGATATTACGGGTAAGGCATATTCATTATTGTATGTATTTAGAAAAAACTTAATGTATTCATGTGAAAATGAGGATGACAAAAGAATGAGAAAATATGCTTTCCCATGAGGCTTCGGGATAGATTGTGGGTAAGATCCCGAGTACATTAAACAAATAGATGTTGAAAGGTCACCTCATTTCGGTTACCATTATTGCGACCAAACAACGTGATAAAGGAGAAACGAGATGACCTCAGCAACTACATTACTCAAAAAAATCATCGGTGTCAAGGACATTGTGGTAGAAGATTTCGAATTCTACGAAGATGGCGACGGAGTCAAGCATTTATCTATTGATGCACGTCCAAATGCCTGGCATTCAGATATGTGTCCGTTCTGCGGCAGGAAGCATCTTCCAGGTTATGACAAGCCTTCAAAGTCTCCGATGGTCTGGAGAGACCTTGATTTCGGAGGCGTGCTTGTTGAGATAGAATCCCATACTCACCGTGTCATGTGTCCTCAGCACGGCATTGTAACGGCAGCAGTGCCATGGGCCTATCATCACAGCCATTTCACAAAGGACTTTGATCGTACCGTGGCATGGCTTGCAACGTATCTTCCAAGGAGCACCGTTTCCGAGTACATGAGGATTGACTGGAAGACAGTCGGTAACTGCATAAGCAGAAGCCTTGATGATATAGAACCAGATCTTTCCAAACGGCTTGATGGGCTTGTCCATATAGGCATAGATGAGACCAGCTACTGTAAAGGCCACAAGTACATCACAGTGATTGTGAACCATGATACGAATACCGTCGTATGGGCTGCCAACGGCCATGGCAAAGCGGTTCTCACTCAGTTCTATGAACAGCTTACGGAAGAGCAGAAAGCCAGCATCAGGGTTGTCACAGGCGATGGCGCACGATGGATCACAGACTGTGTTAATGAGTTTACTCCTGGTTGCGTGAGATGTGTGGATCCGTTCCATGTGGTTGAGTGGGCAATGGACGCTCTTGACGAACTCAGAGCAGAACGCTGGCACAAGGCAAATGACAAGGTCAAGGAGCTTACCAAAGACAAGCCTAAGAAGAAAGGACGTCCTAAGGCAGATGATAAAGCCGCAGCTGCCATAAAGGAAGCAAAGGCAGATGCATCAGAGATTAAGAATGCCCGCTTCGCTCTTGGCAAAGCTCCAGAGCATCTGACCGAGAATCAGCAGGTAAAGCTTGCAATGATACAGGCGAATGATAATCAGCTATATCGCGGTTATTGCCTGAAAGAAGCACTGCGCATGATATTCAAGAATACTGATGTTGATAAGGCGGAGGCGGAATTAAAGCACTGGTTATGGTGGGCGAGTCACAGCAAGATTTCCGTGTTTCATGACCTGTATGAGAAGATCAAGCGTCACAGGGAACACATCCTGAACACCATTCGGCTTGGACTTAGCAATGCCAGGATTGAGGCAACGAACAACAAGATCAAGCTGATACTCCGCAAAGCATACGGTTTCCGGAACATACAGAACATGTTGGATATGGTATATCTGGTATGCTCAAATATCCGTATACCACTTCCTAACAGAAGTTGAGGAATAGATGAATACAGTAATGGTCAAGAAAAACGGTATTTCTTACCCACAGAGACTACCGAAGAGCCTTTCCCATCAGGAGATATCAAGACTTTTTATACAATAACAGTTCCCAAAGAATTTTTAGTATAGGCTTATATTTTATGAGGCGAGATAAATGGCAAAAGATAATATCAACGGAATATAATACAACACGAAAACGGCTGAGACCATAGCTCGTAACGGTAGCGGAAAGACCATCAATCATAGTGATGAGAGGTGGTTTACTGAAACACTTTACGGAAAGAAATCTGGTGAGTTCTTCTTATATGGTTCCGGCGGCATTTTTAAGAAGTACGCGAAGCAGACCGGACCGAATTCCTGGGAGCGAAGCGAGGCTATTCTGCCGCTGACAGAAGATGAAGCAAGGAAATGGGCGATGAACAATCTAGGCGATGATGGCTATAAGGATATTTGCCATAGGATAGAAGAAAAGCCAGTTCCTGTTGTGAAGGAGAAGCGGCAATATACACGAAGAGATAGTACTGTTACTCCAGAGGAAGCAGAGACTATCATAGATATCATCCGGCAGAATCCATCCATCTCTCAGAATGATCTGGCACAGAAGGCAGGCCTTTCAAGAAGCACCGTTGTCATCATTATGGACACTCTTAAAGATGCTGGAAGACTGACACGAGTCGGTTCGTGTAGAAAAGGTAAGTGGGTTATCCATGGTAATCTGAAGGTGGCAGAACCGCAGATTGCTGAGGAGAAAAAAGTTGAAGAGAAGACTCACGAGACGAAAACAGGTGAGAAGAAGTCAGCTTCGGCTACACAGAATAGTGATAATGACAGAGTAGAGAAAATTCTAGATGTACTCAGCAAGCAGACTGTTTTTGGCCATTGAAATTTCAGTCAAAAGCTCATTGAAAATTCAGTCAGTGGTTCCGCCGTATTTCTATTCACAGTTTCCTGAAAGCCCTAGTAGGCTTGATTCTTGTACTGGGGGATACTCCCCCAGACCACTGTTCACTGACTGAATTTTCAAAGAGCCATCTGACATATTTTTCTATTACCATAAACACATCCAGATATCACACAGCGTGCTCTCGCAAAGCAGACAAAAATGTCTCTTCTGAAGGTAAATACGATTCTACAACAGCTCCGGGCTGATGGAAAGATTATCAGAGAAGGTACAAGCAAGAAGTGGAGCTGGAACATCGCAGGTGAGGAAACCGAAGTCTTCTGTCATTACAGTATATGGTACTCACACCTGCCCTGACTGCTCATTCATAGAAGATCAGATCAAGGATAATGATGGGGTTAGGGTTGTTGATATCGGCTTACATGTGAAGAATCTGAAGGAATTTATGTCACTTCGAGACTCGGATCCTGTATTTGATTCGGTGAAGAATAAAGGAATTGGGATTCCAGCATTCGTTCATGAAGATGGGACAGTTACACTCATACCAGAGGATGTCGGCTAGAAATCGAGGCAGGAAGCACTTCTAGAGCAGCAACGCAGGGAAGAGTCTAAAGAAGCAGCTAAGAAGTCATCGGCCAAAACTACTAGAAAAGCAGTTCCATCGGCTCAGACTGATGCAGTAAGAGAAGCCAATACTAAGAAAATCATCAGTATGATAAAGGAGAATCCATCAGCATCACAGGCGGATTTTCAGAAGGTAACAAAACTGTCGAGGATGCAGGTGGTCACCCTTCTGAATCACCTCTAGGAGGATGGTAAACTTAGAGGAACAGGTAGCAGACGATCCGAACAGTTGGTATTGATAGATGTGTGATATCTGTATAGTTGATACAAAATGTTGCTGATACAACAAAAGATAATTTTTGAATTTTATTCCTGGGTGCTCCGAAAAAATGCACAAAAGCGAAATATAGTAAAATAGCGCAGTTGGGCGATGGTTAAAGGATTTGATCTATTTTAGTTTGTTCTGAATATTCCAGAGAATATTGATTTATTAGCATTCGTTGCGGGAGAGTTGCCATTTGAGCGGATTTAGACAATATGTCAATGGATTTTGGAAATATACTTGGATATAATGAAGGCGTCAATTGATGAAGATAACTATAAAAATTGAGGCTTGATTTTATACGGTACCAGTAAGATCATTGCCGGAAATGTCAGGAGGACAGGACAATGATTTTTAACAGTAAAGAATACTTCGTGGATGTCGTAACATTTGATAAAGAAAATAATGAGAACGTCTATACAGTAAGGAGTCTGGATGATGTCAGATACTTTATCGAAACATGTTTAGAGGATGGAAGGATTAATCGAAGTGAAAAATGCAGAATAATGCTTTCAGAAAATAATTTCGATAATGAAGTAAAGGAAGATGCGTTCTGGGAAGGCGGGAAAGTTGATCTATACAATCTCGACAAGACTATGGATGTTGCCGCAATGCAACTTCCCTTTGATCTTATTGAAAACTCATCATATGAGTATAACACATGTATGTATGATTTTGATCCATATGATTGCAACTGCCAACTTGTTCTTATATATCATTATCATGGTCAGAATATAAGATATAGTAGGAGATTCAATAGTCTGGTATCGCTGAATGAATTCATAAGGAAGAATATGAATCTATTGAAGCCAGACAGATTTGAAGAGGGATATAATTTCTCTGTAGAAATGAGAGGAAATGATAGCGTAATTTCATCGGAAGGACAATTTGTTCTTTCACACATAGAGCTTGAACCGAATACAGTTAGGCCTCTCACATTGGATGAAATCACATATATGGAGTTCAGTGCATTGATGATACCTTATGAACCTACTGATACTGAAAACTTTGAGATTGAGGTAGATAAGAACTTTTACGAATTGACATGTTAAACATGAATTCATTATATCGTGAAGTAGAGAAACAGGAGTGCATTAACAAATGGGCAGAATTTATGGTATTCATAGTGGGAGTAATAAACCGGCTGCATATCTGGCTAGAAGCATACTATGGTATAAAAGACAAGAAGAGAGAAGTCGCAATGCCAGAAATAAATCGGGAAATTCTGCCCAAAATACCCTGAGTCAGGAGGAGCTGGCTGCTATACACGAGAGAGAAGAGCAGAAAAGAAAAGAGGAAGAGCGAGAAAGGGTTCTGAAGAAAATTGATGAGTACGTTAATGCGAAAAGTGAAGATTACAGATGGTGGGACAGAGAATTCTGTAGTAATATCAGGGCTGCGAGATCCTGTCAGAGCCTGTCAAAGGCTGTAAGTAGAGATTGTGCCAGTCTTACAAAGGAACTGAACAGCAGAATTGACTATTTCCTTGATGGATTGGAAATGTGTAATGATGAAGAACAGAGAAATCTGATTTATGCAGGCTTGAATGACTGCATGAATGGATTCTTCCGTAATTACGTAAAGCTTATTTCGGGTATTGATCTGCAAGGCAGGTTGCTTCTGAAGTATGATGAAAATGGATATAAAAATGCACGGTTAATACTGGCTGGGATATCAGAAACAATAAACAGCAGAAATAAAAATTATGATGGATTCAGGAGTGCTATAGCCAGTCATGGCGGAACAGGAGATGTGAAGGTGAGTTCTCCCAGATCAGAGGAGATATACATATGGTGGGCAGACAGATGCAGACTTTTTATGCAGCCGGATGCGGAATGCCGTGATTATGTAAAGAAATTCGAGGCACGAACATCAGAACTTGACGAGGCTGTGCAAAGAAAAACTTCGGAACTTGAAGAAATCCGTCGGGATGTACATGAATCCCTTGAAAGAATAGAAAAGAAATATGGGAAAGAAATTTCATCCCTACAGGAGAGCATTGCGAAAATAAAGAAAGAGAATAATGCGTTATACGAGCAGGAGAATGATATCAAGAAAAGGCAGGAAGATACTGTATTTCTCTTGGTATCTAGAAAAAAGAAGCTGGATACGGAGAGACGTAGAATACTGGATAATATCGATGAGAATAAGAAGTCTGTTGAATTGCTGTCAGATAGGGCTGATGAACTAATAAAGAAAAAGCAAGAGGAGGACGATGATGTTAAAAACAGAGTAGCAAAGGCAGAGGCTGATATATCTGATGTGCAGGAGAAACTGTTATTTGCCAGATATAAGAAGAATAGTTTTTTAAACTATCAAACGTGGCTCGATAGTAAACCGGGCAGAGAGATATTACCTAATGGCTGGACTAAACCAAGTGGTAGTACAGAACAGAGCAGGAAGCTTATTAGTAATATTTGTAAGTCTATTGCAGAATTTGATGAAAGGATGGCACGTCTGAGATTTGTTGATGATCTGCTGGATAAAGTGGAAAATCTGACATCTGAAGCAAAGAAAGAGGAAGAGGATATACTGGGGCAGGGCTATGCTCAAAGGGCAGTTTATAAGGAATTGAATGGGTTTCTACATAGAATAAGTGACCAAAGAGAATTCAATAAAGAGAGAGAAAAACTTTTGGATATGATGTGTATGGTCTTGAAGAAAGTAGCAGATTCTGCCAGTGCTTCACCAAAGGATGATAGTGATGAAATTATTGATGCAGCGATGATCTATTATCTGTCGAGGTCAGTATTTCCGCTCTCATTAAAGGAAATTCTGAAAAAACTAAAGAACTATAATGTGACAGAACAGAATGTCAAAAAAAGAGCCAGGTCGCTTGTTAAGAAGGGTGTGTTTAATGCAACGAGGAAAATGGGTATTGTTGGTGGTTATACATACTACTACTCGATTAAGAACTGAGTGTAAGCACTAAGGTCCTTTTCTTATTTTACCATAATAGTGGGATTACTTCATCGAAAACAGGAAGTGTTGTGTGGCTGTGTGCGTGAGCTGTATCAGATATTGATTTGACAGTCTCATAAAGCGTAATATATCCCTGTAGTGTGCAAAAACTTATGCAGGAGGTAGTTATGAACATTACAACATGGAACTTGAACGGCATCAAGGCTGCGTGGTCTCACGTCATTCCCTTCAATTTCAGCAATATTTATGCTGATATTTACTGCTTTCAGGAGACAAAGCTTCAGCACCCCAGTGGAGATTATAGAATCCCAGGGTACTGGGGCTTTTTCTCTTGTGATTCAGACAAGAAGGCATATTCGGGAACGGCAATCTATACGAGGATTCTGCCACTGAGACTGTCTTATCTGATGTCAACAGAAGCAGATGATTTCATAGAGATCAGGGGACCGGAACATGCAAAGGAAGGAGTGCAGATTTCTCGTAATAATGCGGAAGCCCAGAATAAGTGGGAGGGTAGGATCATTACGATGGATTATCCTGAATTTTTCCTTGTCAATGCATATTTCCCGAATTCTCTTCGCGACAAGAAGCGTCTGGGATTCAGGAAGAAATGGGACAATGCTTTTTATGACTATATCGAGAAGCTGAACAGCATCAAGCAGACAATAGTATGCGGAGATTTCAATCTCATAGCGAGAAAAGAAGACTCGCATTCACAGGTGCAGTCATCACTGCAGGAACACGTGGCTCTGATGTCAAGGGAGAGATCTTTCTTCTTCCATGCAACTGATTCAGCATTTGTAGATGCATACAGGTTCAGGCATCCGGCTAAGGAGAGATGTGGATATACCTGGTGGTCGAACAGGATAAATTACAGGGAAGAAAATAAGGGAGCAAGGCTTGATTATTTTCTTGTGCCACAAAAAATGGAAAAGAATATAGTGGACTGTATGAATCTGTTTCATGTGTATGGGTCGGATCACTGTCCACTTCGACTGACAACGAATCTGCCTGTCAAGCGCTATGCCAGCATGCATATAGAGGGAGTGATGAGGAGTCTTGAGGCCTGTGGAAAGGGGAGAATTATATCCAGTGATCCGATTCTCAATCCTAAGATAGGTGATACGTCAGATGCACTAGGACTCAAGAAGAATGATTACCTCATCGTCATAGCTAAAGTACCCGATTGCTAGAAAATTTATAGTAATAAGGAATTCAAAATGAGACATGTATTTCGGGCAACAAAGATAGGATGGGATGAAGAACAGGAGGGAGTATGGTTCGATGCGGATATGTATACGAGGGAAGAAGCTGAGGCACAGTTTGTCCCTTTTGAGGGTGTTACACAGAGATGCTACCCATATACAGGATACGAATATGATGGAGTAAAGTATCATGATTTCGTGTATGCTGGATTGTATGAGGATGATGACATGCCAATGAATGACTATGAAGTCTGGAAACATGGTGGATTCTCATAAATCGCAACACTTGTATTGATTTTATTGAGGACATTATAATAAACGAAAATGGGGCAGCTATAGGTATATAATGGGTTGTCTCATTATCGGTTGATGTCAAAATTCAATTGACAATTATAGAAAACTGTCAGATAATAAAAAATAAGAGGCTAAAGAGAAGGAGTATGCATTCACAAATCCAAAGCTTTAGTACCTGATGTTATAATGAGTTTTATAGTAACCCGTAGTTTGTTTGTGTTCTAGTAAGAAAGAGAGGATCTTTTATGAAGGGAACATGGTCAAAGCGTATAGCAGCAGTAGTTCTGTCACTTGCTGTACTTGTGACATTATTTCCAGAAGCAGCCATTACGGCTAATGCTGCAGGAAAGAAAGTAACAGCTACAAAGAAAATCACGATCACGGAAGGAATGAAGCAGGCTATATCTGTGAAAAACCTTCCTAAGTCTGCTACCGTAAAGTGGAAATCATCTGACTCTGATATTGCCAAAGTATCTAAAAAAGGCGTAGTGACTGGAGCAGTTGATGGTACAACAATGGTAAGAGGCACTTACAAGGTATCAGGCAAGACCTCTACCATAAGGACAAAGGTTAAGGTAAAGACCCCTGCTATCAAGAACGCTGAATACATTGTCACATCAGGCAGTTCCATTACTGTATCATTAAAAAACAAGTACAAGAAGTCAAAGTATACGTGGACTTCAAGTGATACGGCTGTTGCCACAGTAGATAACAAGGGATTAGTGACTGGTGTATCAAGTGGCAGCGCTATAATTTCGGTAAAAATTTCCATTCCAAAGAGTGGTCTTCGCAAGGCAAAGACCATAAAGAGGGCTGTTACTATCACAGTTCAGGGTTCTCATGTGGTGGCTACACAGGGTGAACTGGATGCAGCACTCAAAAAGAATACTTATGGTGGTATAACAATCAGAACAGATGAAAAAACTAATCTGAATATACCTGCAGGCGATTATAAGTCCACAGATCTTATTGTCGATGCACCGAATGCAGACATAACGAACTATGGTGCCTTTAAGAGCATCACTATAAAGCAGATTGCGGCGGACACATTTGTTGAGAGAGCAAAAAATAATGTCCTTATAGTCGACGCTGCCGCCGGACGTGTGAGAATCCCGGCAGACGCAGGTGTGGATGAGATTAAGATAATCAACCCTAACAGTAATTTCCTTATTGAGATAGAGGGTAATATCAAGACAGTTACAGTGGATTCTGCATCCACAGTACGTCTGAATGTGACCGGCTCAGTCGACCAGGTAAATGTCAACGGCAAGTCAAATATCACATTTGAAGGATCTTCTGCAAAATCAATACCTGTAAATGTAGCATCCTCAGCGGATGGCACAACTGTAAATTCGTCTGTGAAAATCGATGTCTCATCAGGTGCAAATACTGAGATAAATCTCGCCAAAGGCGCAGAGGGAAGCTCAGTCAAGACAACAAATACCGCAAAATCAGTAGAGGTTACGAACAACACCACAAGTTCGGTTACAGTATCAAACGATGCAGGTAAAAATCCGACTGTATCACCAAGCAAGAATGCGACAATAAATGGATCTGGAGAGATTGCAGGAACAACCACACCAGATTCAACAAGTGGTGGCACAGGTAGTGGTAGCACAGGTGGAAGTTCAGGCTCAGGCTCAAGTGGTAGTGGCTCAACAGGTGGAGATGCACGCCCTTCCGGAGATCTAACTAGGACAGTTACAAGTTTTGAAAAATTCGATGCTATAGATGCTGGTATTGTAGAAACGCCGTTAAAGTCAGTAATAGATTTACAGGATAAGTTTCCAACGAAGGTAAAAGGATATTCGACATCTGGCATTGTTACATTCCCTATAACGTCATGGGAAAATACAGATAACTATGACCCAGCAACGGCGCAAGCAGGATATTATACTTTTACAGCTGTGTTAGGTGATGGAGATAAGCCAAATACTATCATTTCAGGAATAAAAGCAACGATAAATGTTTGGGTAAAACCACTTGCAGGAGTCATAAACTACAGAAACGATTATAATGAAGATGTAAATAAACTTACATGGGTATCGGATAAGCCCAATGGTAACTTTCTTGATATAACTTTTACATATTCTGGTGAACCTTATGCGGAGTTATACCGTATAGAAGCAACTTTCTACAACGAATCAGGAAACAGGATAACATCAACACATGATTTCCCTGAATACTATGTGTCTTCAGGTGATATTTTTACAGTGTCTGTGCCTATGCCGACAGACTCATCAAGAAATAAGGTATCATTTAAAAGTTATACCATGAACATTGATATGAACAATGTAAGTGGTTACCTGACAAAGGCGGATGATAAGATCGCCGTAGGAACACCGTCAGCATTCTCAAAGCCGGATCAGTACAGCCAGAGATATGTATGTTCGGTACCTGTAGAAAACACTTCTGAATCAGAGATTGCGAATGGACTGATGACCGTTGAAATATATAGCGGCACACAGCTGTTGCAGACTCAGAGCATACCACTTAATGGAATGCTGGCAGGAGAAAAAGCAGAAAAGAAGGTTTATTACTATCCTGAAGATGATACAGAAGCTGTTCCTGATAATGTAAAGGTTACGGTTAATTATGCGAATATATCTACCAATGGAACATCAGAAACTACAACTGAACATGCTATCAGTTACAGAAATGATTATAATGAAGATGTAAATAAACTTACATGGGTATCGGATAAGCCCAATGGTAACTTTCTTGATATAACTTTTACATATTCTGGTGAACCTTATGCGGAGTTATACCGTATAGAAGCAACTTTCTACAACGAATCAGGAAACAGGATAACATCAACACATGATTTCCCTGAATACTATGTGTCTTCAGGTGATATTTTTACAGTGTCTGTGCCTATGCCGACAGACTCATCAAGAAATAAGGTATCATTTAAAAGTTATACCATGAACATTGATATGAACAATGTAAGTGGTTACCTGACAAAGGCGGATGATAAGATCGCCGTAGGAACACCGTCAGCATTCTCAAAGCCGGATCAGTACAGCCAGAGATATGTATGTTCGGTACCTGTAGAAAACACTTCTGAATCAGAGATTGCGAATGGACTGATGACCGTTGAAATATATAGCGGCACACAGCTGTTGCAGACTCAGAGCATACCACTTAATGGAATGCTGGCAGGAGAAAAAGCAGAAAAGAAGGTTTATTACTATCCTGAAGATGATGTGGAAGCTGTTCCTGATAATATAATATGCCATATAGATTATGCAAATATCTCTGAAGAAAAGTGATTGATTAGTTATCAGATAAATGTGCATTTCTGGACATGCGCCAGATTATGATATTTCGGATGGTTAATTTGGTTCTGTACGCCAATAGACATAAAGTCAATAAGGATTAAAAAATAGAGTTGTCCCTGTTGAGACAACTCTATTTTTATGACTAGCACACTCTATAGTGCTTATTAGGACTACCTGGGATAAATTAAATTAAAAGACAGTGTGATGAAGCTGCTTATAATCATCTGGACTGACGGCTTGAATATCCGATAGACCGGGTGGAGCGGTGCGACAGGGCATCGAGCCTCAAGGCTAACGGTGTCGGGATGAGGTATATCTGCAGGATCATGGGGCAGAGGACAGAACTCTTCTGTGCAGAGAATGGAATGTGGTTTGTGCGCAGGAAGTAGGACTATAATTGGTACTTACTTTTGCTTGGTTTTACCATTCTCAGCATATTCAAGGTCATAGTAGTATTTTAGTCTGCCTTTGATATATTCCTGATGCTCTGGCGACATATGGCTGATTAGGAACTTGAACTGCTGCTCCTTATAATAGGCTGCATCTGCATTTCCTTCTTCGGGAACAACTCCTTTGACCATATAATCGAGAGTCTTGCCAAATATACAGCACATCTGAAACAGATGCTCTGTTGATGGCATAGTTTCACCAGATTCAATCTCTCTGATATATGATTCAGGGACTTCGAGATAGTCAGAGAGCCGTGCTTCTGATAGTTCAAGATCGAGCCGTTCATCATGTACTCTCTGTCCGATTTCTTTTGCAAGTTTTTCTTTATTGATATCCATTATTGATACTCCTATGTACGTAAATATTATGGAGAGATTATATCATACAAAAGGCTTGAAAACATCGAGAAATAGGGCATTTTAAGGACTTTTGTTACATATAATGATGGGAAAACAGGGCTGAATATGTATTGCTTTATATGCCCTCATTCTGTATAATCGAAATTGCTACGATAAAATTTTTAAGCGAAGGGAGTGCTTATGAGCAATACCCCCGGAACAATGAAAAGTCTTGCAGACATTAAAGAGAAAATTTGATAATATTCTTATACTGCTAGACTGCATATACCTGATGCAGAAAAAGCATAGTATATAGAGCCAGGCTTAGGCCTGGCTTTTTTATGCGTATCCTGAATATAATAAATGCATTTACTACCTGGAATGACTAAATTTCCACGTGATAAGCCGTCTATCTACCTGTAATGAAGTAGGAATGAAGCGATACTTTTATTAGAATATTCTATGAAAGTATCTTACAGGAAGGAGACCGAACAGGATGCGTAAGGAAAGCAAATATAAGGTATACAGTGTTGAAATCGGTAATAGGATCCGTAAGATGCGAGTTGACAGGGATATGACGCCGGAAGAGCTTGCAGAGAAACTTGACATATCTACAAATCATCTTGGCAGGGTAGAGCGGGGAGAGGTATTTCAGACTCAGGATATTATCCTGGACTGCAGCAGGATACTGGATGTATCTATTGATTATTTTTATCAGGATATACCTGATATGTCAGAGGCATCATTAAAAAGATCTCTTGAAGATGAACTTAAGGGACTTACGCCGGAACAGCTGAAAATATTTCTTGCCATAGTGCCGGGTATCAGCGAGCTGTCGTTTTAGGAATCGTTGGCTTAATAATTGAAGATCTTATAGACAGAGGCTGTCTGGTCAGAGGGAAGACCAGGCAACCTCTTTCAATACAAAGGGAAATAGTTTGTAAAAATATCCAGGAGGGAAAAATTGAGGGAAGAATTAGATGTGGGGAAGTATGTGAGTATTCTCGACGTGGATTCTCTGAAGGAGCTTTCATCGGATGTGCTACAGGATGCAGTCATCAGACTGTTATCTGGTATTGAAGGGGAACCGGATCCCAAGGAACAACTGAATGTGATCGGGTGCAATGCGGCATATTTCTTTGGAGTGAACAGAGCTTTTTTTGTAAGTGTGGATTGTGAGTCTCACAGATGGAAAAGCGAGTTTGTTGCTGAGAGAGTGTCATTTGACAGAATACAGGAATTGCAGAATCCGCATTTCAGCAGCCGATTCTATAAATATGCGGCTAAGCTTCTTAAGAAGGGCAGATGCTTTTATTTAAAAAGCAGTTCTCTTAAAGCAGGTCTTATGGATGATTACAAAATTCTGCATGATCATCTGATTGAGGATGTGATCTGTGCCTCTTATGAGGTTGGTCATCGGGGATTCATGATCATAGTCAATCCTACAGAAAATATAGAATACGGTGCGATTATCAGACAGTATATGACTTATGCTGAAAGTGCAATATACAAGCTACAGGTTAGTGAGATCATATACCGTATGACCGGGGAAACAACACCTGTAAAAAGGGATACTCTGTATTGCTGGACTATGGGTGGACTGCGACTGGCAAGAGGTGGCGGAGATACCCGCGGTACATCCCTGAGCAGATTCAGGAGCAGTTGCTATCTTGCGTACCTGCTTACTGCTCCAAACAGAAAGGCACATATTTCGGAGATAATGGAGAATGCTGCTGATGATGAGCTGATAGACACTATTGATTATGCAAGTATTGTCAGAAACCAGCTGCACCGCTTCAATGGTTCAATGAAGAAGGTTCTGGGGGATGTCAGGATTCTATATTTTAAGGATGATTTTCTCTATCTGAATCCTGAACTTTTTGTAACGCTGGATCTTGAAGTGATAAAGGGTCTTATGTCAATGGCTGAGAGACAGGAAGATATGATGATGCGGCTCAGGTTGTTGGAATATCTGTTTTTCTTTTACTCGGGACATTTCCTTCCGGAATACTCGGACAGGAAATGGGCTGCCATTATTGAAAACAGGTACAAGGATTATTTCCTGAAAGCAGTCGAGATGAATAATGAATGCCTGCTTGCGACAGGCCAGGAAGACAAGATCTCTGACAATATGCACAGGGCTCTCATCAGATACCCTCATGAGAGCATTTTATATGTGAGGTCTATCGGAGCAGAGGTGAAATGCGGGAGGATGTTTGCGGCAAAGAATATTCTCAGACTTTCGGCAGACACACTTGATCAGGATGAATGGTATGATTTTTATGATCTTCTGAAGGAGGATGATAACTTCTATACTCCGGAGTTTGAGCCAATAAGAACCAGAGCAAAGAAGATCTATGATGCCAGAAATGGATGAAAGTCCGTTGCTCTGCCATGCGATATATCTGCGATATAAGAGATTGTTATAATGGATCCGTAATCTGTAAATCCATGCTGCAACAAGAAGGAGGATTAAATGGAATTCGGGGATTACGGAACTATAATGTCGGGAAATCCGTTCCTGAAGATGACACCGGAAGCAGAAAAGTTTGCCGGTGAGGTATTTGAAAAGATGAGGGGAGAACAGAATCCCGGAAAGAGGATGCGGATACTTCTTGAATCAATAAATGACTTTTATGGAGCCAGCTGGACAGGGACGATCAATGTAGATCTGCCGCTTGGTATATGGACTCCGACTTACTGGTACGATCCGGAGAACGGACACATGGGTCCGACTCTCTTTAATGATTATGAGTATTCGGATGATTTCAACCTGTGGGTTGAGGCACTAAATCATACAGGCAGACTTTTTACTCTTGATGTAGAGAAGATCAGGTGGAATTTTCCTGTTGAGTATCAGCACTATAAAAGGATGAAAGCAGAATTTGTGCATGCGGTACCTTTCGATGGGACGATAACCGGGTTTCTTATAGTCAGGAATCCGACAAAGAATGATGACAGCGCAAAACTGTTGGAATTTCTGGTATATTTTGTATCCGGAGAACAGTATAAGCTGAGACTTCTGAGCCGTATGCATCATTCGCTGAAACCAATGGGAATCGAGCATTCCAATGATCTGATAATCAATCTCTTTGGAGATATGGCAATACAGACCAAGTACGGGGTGATAGATGTTCCTTCGTTCGGGACGACAAAGATAGGCCGGATTATAGCGTATCTTGTATTGAAGAAGAATCATAGTGCCACTCCGGCCACACTTGCAAGAGCTATATGCGATGGCGATCCGACTCCAGATGAGATTGCAGACAAGGCAAGAAAGATCAAGCAGTATATCTATCACTTCAAAGTGAGTCATGGCGCTCTGTTCGGTGAAGAGCAGCTGATCATTCCGGCAAACGGTGAATACATGCTCAATCCATATTACAATCTGAAAACAGATATTGCCAGGTTTGATGATCTAAGAACCAGGCTGCGCGGACTGACAGACATTGATGAAAAGATCACTGTGCTGAAGACTCTGGTGAAGATCTACAGAGGCATAATACTTAATGACACTACGGATAACGAGAAGTTTTCTGAGAGTGTTAATGATTATCACAAGAGATATATTGACTGTCTTATGGAATTATGCGGACTTCTGAGAAAGAAGAAAGACTACGACACGATATTCAGATATACCAACAGGGCACTCAGTCTGGAATGGTGTAACCATAAGATATACAGGTGGAACCTTCTTGCCCTGCATAAGACAGAAAATCACAGTACGGGAAGAAAGGTAGCAAGAATGGCAAAGAGAAATCTGGCATCGGATGATTATATCCGGATGAAAAACGATCTGATTGCAAATAATGGTGAGAGCATAAGACCAGTCTTTGATTTTACCTGAATCACTGTATAAAGCGGAAAGGGCCTTCGGGTCCTTTTTTTATTATGTTTATCTATTGATAAGCGAAACTGATGATACCAGAAAATGACTTTCATTTGACCGAAAGTTGACCGGGATTTGACTTTCATTTGACTTTTATTTTATTTTTTTTGATTTTACCCCCGAAAATGGCCTCAAATTTGACTTTCATTTGACCGGCGTTGTGTATCATAGTATATGCCGTTAAAAAACAGGACACAGAAAGGAGGAATCTGGATTGATCTACAGAATTTCCAATGACGATGATCTCATGTCGTTATATTTCAAATCCAGTGCAGAAGAGAAGATAAAGTTCATTCTTGAGGATTATTCTTCTTTTCTGAAAAAAACGAATGCTCTTATGGAGCTTCTGAAAATGGATGTGGCTAATGACAGGGATTTTCGTATCAAACGAGAGAGGGGGCCGGATAATATCAGGGTGATGTCATCAGGGATATCTGATACTACTGCACAGATAGCTATAAGCAATGTGATGCTTGATGATGCTTTTGAAAGCGGTGATATCGAATCAGAGATCATGAAGACTGATGAGCCGGAAAAATATCGCCGGAAGTATCACAGGATAATAAGTATGGAGCAGGATTACAAAATAGTATCGAACTTTATAGACATGCTGCCAACGTATGACCGATATCTTCTGGAGAAGTTTTATGAGTTCAGGGAAAATGGCAGATACATCAATGAACTGTCGGATAAGGTAGAAATTGATCCGCAGTCACTATATAAAAGAATCGGCAGGATCAAGAAAAAAATAACGCTGTCAGCGTTATCAAGATTTGCGACCAAATACTGCCAGGAAGGGCAGATGGCTGGTTAAAAGGAAAGGAAAACTATGAATTGTAGAAAGAAAGGTATAGCATTAGATTCTAATGGTCAGCTATGTGTGCAGACAAAGTATATGAGATATGAAGATGGTGCACTATATTATCACATGGGTAAGACGATGTTCCAGGAGATGGCCAAGGAAGCACAGGCTACAATCAGGAGAGGTAGAGTGGTATGGGTGAATATGGACATCTTTGAAAAGTATTTTCTTACATTTTCAGAATAAATACAGATAAGGAATTGATAATATAAACAGCTGCCATTTTTTGCTTGCAGAAACACACGTATTAGTGCATAATAGAATTAGTGGTTTTCTCTTAAGCAGATGACAGCTGTGCATCTTACGACAGGAGGTACAGCTTAAATGGCTACGAGAAAAGACTCACATGGTCGTGCTTTACGGAAAGGAGAAACGCAGCGGAACGATAATAAGTATATGTATTCCTATTATGATTCTATGGGTAAGCGTAGGTATATATATGCTAAGGATATAGCGAAGCTCCGCGAAAGAGAACAACAGCTACTAAAAGATCAGTTAGATGGACTGGATAATAGCGCATATGCAAACTGCACTCTTGATGATATGTTTGACAGGTATATATCGACGAAAAGCAATCTTCAGGAAACTACGTTAAGCGGTTATATTTACACGTATGAGAGGTATGTGCGTGACGGATTTGGCAGGAGAAAGGTAAAGGATATCAAATATTCGGATGTCCTGAAGTTTTATCTTGATATGATGAATGAGCAGGGCTATTCCTTCTCTATTGTGGATTCTGTTCACTGTCTCCTGCATCCTACATTTCAGATGGCTGTCAGGGATAATGTCATAAGAACCAATCCATCAGATGATGTGAAAGCTGAGCTTTCAAAAAAGTTAGGCAACAAGAGAAAGAAAAGACATGCTCTTACAGTAGAAGAGCAGGAAATCTTTATGAACTTTGTTAAGGATTCTCCGCTTTTCTGCCATTGGTGGCCAATACTTACTGTCCTGTTGGGAACAGGTATGAGAATAGGAGAGTGTCTTGGACTGACATGGGATGATGTGGATTTTGAAGCAAGAACCATCAATGTTAATCATTCTCTGGTTTATTTCTCAGAGGAAGGTGTGTGTAAGTTTTCTATCCATGCGCCTAAGACAGAAAGTGGTATTAGGATAATACCAATGCTTGACAGTGTGCGCGAAGCTCTGCAGCTGATAAAGGAAACACAGGAAACAGATGGAATAACTAGCCCAGTAATGGGAAAGTATAAGGGCTTTATCTTTATGAATTCCTATGGGAATCTAGTGAAACCACCTTCAATAAATCTGGCAATTAATCGTATTACGGCTGCCTGTAATCAAGAATCCAGAGTTAAAGCGGTTAAGAAGGGTGCGAAGCCTGTAATCGTTCCACATTTTTCTTGCCACGTATTGAGACATACATTCTGTACAAGACTATGTGAAGTAGAGAGTAATCTCAAAGTTATAATGTCAATCATGGGGCATGCTGACATCAGTACAACGATGGAAATATATGCCGAAGCAACAGAAAGGAAAAATAAAGAGGCTTTTGACAAGCTCGAAGAAAAGATGAATAAGTTGCTCTAAAGAGCATCTATAAATTTTACTTGTAATAGATCATCACGGATCAGCAGACAGATTGGCTGTACAACATAAAAACAAGAAATACAACAAAAGTACAACAAATATCAGTTTACTGACGAAAAGTGATGAACAGTGACGAATTCTAATAACATTGCACACTAAGCTATATTGAGGCTGTTGGCGGCTGATGAATCCAGACGAAGAGATAAAGGCCTCTGGGTGATTTTAATTGAAAAAGCTTTATGATAGAGATAAAATAAAAGCAGTTACCCTTAGCGATAATTGCTTTTATTTGTTATTTGGAGGGAAATAAATGTTAAAAGGGAAAAAAGTCAAGGGCGAGATGCACAAAGAAACGAAATCGATTAAGCATACAAAAGAGCGCGCACCAAAGCTTAAAAAAGTAAAAAAAGAAAAGGTCAAAAAACCAAATCCATTCAAAAAATCAAAGACTGTTAATAAGGCTGACACGGGGAAAAACCTTAAGAAGTCGCGTACTATGAGCCTCAGTAAAGAGGTACTGCTTCGTCTTGTGCCAGTTACGATAATAGCTCTTGTAGCTGTTGTCGTACTTATGATGGTTAACTCTTCCCGGATAGTCAGATCGCTTTCAGAGGTCAGCCTCGAACAGGAATCCCAGAAGAATGCACTTAAGATCGAAAACGAGCTCTCATCTACGATGGGCGCTCTGAACATGGCTATAAACGATGTGGCCAGCAGAACGGATTACACCGATAAGTCACAGGTTAAGGCAGCACTTGAGCCGTCTATGAAGATCTCAGACTTAGTGCCGATGGGCGTTCATATCGGACTCGACAACAATACCTTTATAGATCCAAGTAACTTCCAGATTAATGACTATTACAAGGCCACAAAGAAAGCCTGGTATAAGCTTGGACAGGACTCAGAAGATTTTGTTATGGGTGAGCCGTATGTAGATGAGAAGTCAGGAAGTCTTGTAGTTACTATCTCAAAGAAAATCCATGTATTAGATCATGACGGAGTAGCAGCCTGCGATATCTACCTCGATTCAATCGTTAACTACGTATCAAAACTCAAGCCATTCGACTCAGGAAAGTCAGCACTCATCTCCGATGACCACCTGCTTTCATATTTTAATAAAAAATACAATGGAAAAGCTATATCATCAGTCGATGACTCATATCTGAAAAAGCTTAAAAAGTTTGCAGATCATGGCAAAGCCCAGGTATATGATCTGAAGGGCTCAGACGGCAGGGACTATTCAGTTGCTTTTTCAAAGGTAGATGGAACAAACTGGACCCTTATCTCAGAGGTTGATTCGAACACCATTTACGGTTCTCTGGTAAAAATGGTCATCCTCGCTGTCATTATCGTAATCATCGCAGTAGGAGTTATCTCAGCTCTGATCTACTACATCGTAAAGATCCTGATCACGAAGCCGGTCGGACATCTGACGGGCAACATCATGAGAATAGCCAGCGGTGATTTTTCAAAGTCAGATCAATCCCTGCAGAAGGCAAAGAAGGCTAAGAAGACAAATGATGAGATCGGCCAGATGAACGGTTCTATGAGCGATTTCGTCATGGGAATGCATCAGACACTGATAGATATTTCAGATCAGACAAGTAAGCTCACAGATGCTGCAAAGAGCAGTGCAGAGCAGTCCGGAGACCTGAATGAGCAGGCTTCCGAGCAGTCAGAGTCCATGAGCCAGATTTCAAAGACCATGAACGATATGGCAGGCGTTGTCACAGAGCTGGCGCAGAACGCTACGAACTTAGCGAGCGAGGTAAATGGTCTTACTGAGCAGAGTCAGACTACAAGTGAGACGGTAAAGAACCTGGTAGACAAGGCCAGTCAGGGTCAGGCCGCTATGTCAAATGTCGAGACCGAGATCACGGGCCTTTCAGATGCTATGCTCGAGATGAACCAGGCAGTTATAGAGGTGGGCAAGAGCGCGAACCAGATCACCTCCATCATAGAGATGATAAACTCTATCGCCTCGCAGACCAATCTGCTGTCACTTAACGCATCGATAGAGGCAGCGAGAGCCGGAGAGGCCGGAAGAGGATTCTCGGTAGTCGCATCAGAGATAGGTAAGCTCGCGAACAACTCGACTGAGGCAACGAAGCAGATCTCAGATATCATCGAAGAGGTATCTGCGAAGATAACAGATCTCTCGAATAAAGCCAGCCAGAGCATGGAGAATATCAAGGCAGGCTCGGAGGCAGTAAGCAATACCGGCGAGACATTCAGGGATATATTCAGTTCACTTGATGAGACAGGAAAGACAATCCAGGATATGATAGACCGTGTTGGAAAAGTAAACGACATCGCCACATCTGTAGCTTCGATTGCAGAAAAGCAGAGCGCCAGCACAGAGGAAGTTACGGCTACAGTAGAGACCCTTACAGAGTCGGCGCAGAATGTGGCTGAGTCCTCGAAGAAGGTCAGCGACACCGCTGATAAGGTAAACAGTGCAGCTGTAAATATCGAGAACTACATCACGAAGTTCAAGCTGTGATATTAGAACTGATTATGGATTTTCTTCACACGATGAGGATCCGTGATGAATGCTGTGATAAGTCCTGTGATAAATCCGCCGATGTGTGCTGTAACGCTTATGCCACTGGTCATGAAGCCAGGCAGCAGTGCGAAGAAGATACCGGCGATGACCCTTTTTATAGGGAAGATTTTTCTTGTAACTGGATTTACCGCAAAAACTACAAATGCTGACATTATGCCGAATATCGCACCGCTCGCGCCAGCGGTCAGTGCGAATTCGGCTTTATTTATGTCAAGAAGCATAGTAAAAAGACCTCCACCGAGACCGGAGAGCAGATACAGGATCAGAAAACGGACACTGCCATAGTAGGCTTCCACTGTATTTCCTATCATGTAAAGTGAGATCATATTGTTGGCGATGTGCGAGATTCCGAAGTGGATGAACATGCTCGTAAAGAGCCTCCACCATTCGCCTCTTCCTATCACGTATGGCGTATAGAGAGCTCCGAATCTGAGCGCCACCTCAGCGTTCTGGCTTCCACCGGCGATAGTCTCCGCAAAAAACACCAGGACATTTATGACGATTAAAACTATAGTTACGATTGGGGTAAATTTTTGTCTGTTTGTATTCATGGGAATCATTATAATACTTTGCTGTGATAAGGGAAAGTTTTTTAGAAGAGTCTGTGAAAAATGAAAGTTTTTTAATACGTACTTGAATTTATTTCACAAATGAATTATAGTATACGTTATGTTAAACTAGTAGACAAAGATTTTTTAATATAGAAAGGACAGAAAAGTATGCAGAGTGATAATATGAAGTGCGGCATGCAGCAGGCACCTGCGAGGAGCCTTCTGAATGCACTGGGATTTACAAAGGAAGAGATAAAGAAGCCGTTAGTCGGAATCGTAAGCTCATACAACGAGATCGTACCGGGCCATATGAACATCGATAAGATCGCAGAGGCCGTTAAGCTCGGAGTAGCAGAGGCCGGCGGAAATCCTGTAGTCTTCCCTGCAATCGCAGTCTGCGATGGAATCGCAATGGGCCACATCGGCATGAAGTATTCTCTTGTTACAAGAGACCTTATCGCTGATTCCACAGAGTGTATGGCCATAGCCCACCAGTTTGACGCACTTGTCATGATCCCTAACTGTGATAAGAATGTCCCAGGACTTCTGATGGCAGCAGCCAGAATAAATATCCCTACAGTCTTCGTATCAGGCGGCCCGATGCTCGCAGGCCACGTAAACGGCAGAAAGAGATCACTCTCATCAATGTTCGAGGCAGTAGGCGCCAACGCCGCTGGCAAAATGACCGAAGCAGAAGTAATCAACTACGAGGAAAACGTCTGCCCGACCTGCGGAAGCTGCTCAGGTATGTACACAGCGAACTCCATGAACTGCCTGACCGAGGCTATCGGAATGGGACTTCGCGGAAACGGAACCATCCCGGCAGTTTACTCAGCAAGACTTCGTCTCGCAAAAGAGGCCGGTTACGCAGTTATGGATATGCTCAAGAAAAATATCCGTCCACGCGACATCATCACGAAAGAGTCTATAATAAATGCTCTGACAGTAGATATGGCACTTGGCTGCTCTACTAATACAATGCTTCATCTCCCGGCAATAGCTCATGAGATCGGCTTTGATTTTGACATAAGCTATGCAAACCCTATCTCAGAGAAGACTCCAAACCTCTGCCACTTAGCTCCGGCAGGTCCTACATATATCGAGGACTTAAACGAGGCCGGCGGTGTCTACGCAGTTATGAAGGAGTTAGGAGACGCAGGCCTTCTCAACCTCGACTGCATGACAGTTACAGGAAAGACCATCGGAGAGAATATCAAGAACGCAGTTAACCTCAACCCAGAGGTTATAAGACCAATAGACAACCCATACATGAAGAACGGCGGACTTGCAGTCTTAAAGGGAAATCTCGCACCGGACGGCTCAGTAGTAAAGCGTTCTGCAGTAGCTCCAGAGATGATGAAGCACACCGGACCGGCCAGAGTATTCGACTGCGAGGAGGACGCAATCGCAGCTATAAAGGGCGGCAAGATCGTCGCAGGAGATGTCGTAGTCATCAGATACGAGGGACCTAAGGGCGGCCCTGGAATGAGAGAGATGTTAAACCCTACCTCAGCAATCGCTGGAATGGGACTTGGCTCATCAGTAGCACTCATCACAGACGGACGTTTCTCAGGCGCCAGCCGTGGAGCCTCAATCGGCCACGTATCACCAGAGGCAGCAGTCGGCGGACCGATCGCACTTGTAGAAGAGGGCGATACGATAACAATCGATATCCCGGCCATGACACTCACACTTGAGGTTTCAGACGAGGAGCTCGCTAAGAGAAAGGCAGCCTGGAAGCCACGTCAGCCAAAGGTTACCACAGGCTATCTCCGCCGCTATCAGGCACTCGTTACCTCAGGAAACCGAGGAGCTATCCTTCAGGTACCTGGAGAGGAAAACTGATATTTTTTAAAAAATAAAAGCTAAAGAGGTTTATCAATGGAACTTACAGGAGCACAGATAGTTATACAGTGCCTCTTAGAACAGCATGTAGACACAGTTTTCGGTTACCCGGGCGGAGCCATCCTGAATGTCTACGACGAATTATATAAAAACAGTGACAAAATACACCACGTCTTAACCAGCCACGAGCAGGGCGCCTCACACGCAGCTGACGGCTATGCCAGAAGCACAGGAAAGGTCGGCGTCTGCATGGCTACATCGGGCCCGGGAGCTACGAACTTAGTTACAGGAATTGCGACAGCGTATATGGATTCAGTCCCGCTTATTGCTATCACCTGTAACGTCACAGTGCCGCTCCTCGGAAAGGATTCATTCCAGGAGGTAGATATCGCAGGCATCACGATGCCGGTCACAAAGCACAACTTCATCGTAAAGGACGTAACCACACTTGCCCATACGATAAGAAGAGCGTTTAAGATTGCAAAGACCGGACGCCCGGGGCCAGTGCTTATAGATATCACAAAGGACGTCACGGCGAATAAGACTGACTACGAGTACGAGGAGCCTGAGGAGATAAAGAGAGATACAAAGCGTATCAAGGATTCCGACATCGATACTGTAGTAGATATGATAAAGAGATCCCAGAAGCCGTATATTTTTGTCGGAGGCGGTACAGTCATCTCGAGAGCAGCCGATGAGATAAGACGCTTTGCCGATTTAATCGACGCGCCTGTCTGCGACTCACTTATGGGTAAGGGAGCTTACCCGGGAACAGGTGATAGATACACCGGAATGCTCGGAATGCACGGCACGAAGGCATCAAACCTTGGAGTTTCATCCTGTGACCTGCTTATCGCAGTGGGAACCCGTTTCTCAGACAGAGTCCTTGGAAATCCAAAGACCTTTGCCTCGAATGCAAAAATCGTCCAGATCGATGTAGATCCGGCCGAGATAAATAAGAATATCATAGTAGATGCTGAGATAATCGGAGACGTAAAGGAGGTTCTGAAGCGTCTTATCCCGAAGCTTCCTCAGCAGGATCACCATCACTGGATGGAGCACATGAAGGACCTCTGTCAGAAGTTCCCGATGAAGGTTCCGGAGCATGGACTTACAGGTCCTTATGCTGTTGAAAAAATATACGAGGCAACCAGGGGTGACTCGATTATCGTTACTGAGGTAGGCCAGCATCAGATGTGGGCCGCTCAGTACTATAAGTTCAACAGACCGGGGCAGCTCCTTACATCCGGTGGTCTTGGAACCATGGGCTATGGACTTGGAGCTTCTATCGGAGCAGCTATAGGAAATCCTGGCAAAAAGGTTTTCAATATTGCCGGTGATGGCTGCTTCCGTATGAATATGAACGAGATTGCTACGGCTGTAAGGAACAAGCTCCCTATAGTCGAGGTAGTCATGAACAACCACGTGCTTGGAATGGTCAGACAGTGGCAGGATCTCTTCTATGGAAAGCGCTATTCAAATACTGTACTTGATGACGGAGTCGACTATTGCAAGCTCGCAGAGGCAATGGGAGCAAAGGGACTTCGCGCTACAAGCCAGAAGGAATTTGACGAGGCACTCGCTGAGGCTATGAGGACCGACACACCGGTACTTATAGATGTAATCATCGGAAGCGATGATAAGGTATGGCCGATGGTCGCACCTGGCAAGCCTATCGCTGAGTGTTTTGACGAAAGTGATCTGAAGGGTTGATTTATCAGAAAAAAGTGTTATAGTAGAAAAAATAATTAAAAGGTGACTTGGTCATCGGTTATTTTTTAAACAATGTATAGATACAGGAGGACGATGTAATGTCAAGAGTTTACAACTTTTCTGCAGGACCGGCAGTTTTACCGGAGGAAGTATTAAAGGAAGCACAGGCCGATATGCTCGACTATAAGGGCTGCGGCATGTCAGTAATGGAGATGTCACATCGATCATCCATGTTCGATGACATCATCAAGGAAGCAGAAAAGGATATCAGAACTCTTCTGAATATTCCGGATAACTACAAGGTACTTTTCCTTCAGGGCGGCGGCTGGACACAGTTCTCAGCAGTTCCTATGAACATGATGAACAAGCACCACAAGGCTGGCTACATCACCACAGGACAGTGGGCTACAAAGGCTTATAAGGAAGCTGCCAAGTATGGCGAGGCTGTAGAGCTTGCTTCTTCAAAGGATAAGAACTACACCTATATCCCTGATTGTTCAGACCTTCCTATCACAGATGATATGGACTACGTCTACATCTGCCAGAACAACACTATCTATGGAACAGAGTACTGGGATCTTCCGAACACAAAGGGCAAGGATCTCGTAGCTGATGTTTCGAGCTGTTTCTTATCAAGACCTATGGATGTTTCCAAGTATGCAGTTATGTACGGCGGCGTTCAGAAGAACGTTGGACCTGCAGGACTTGCTATTTCTATTATCCGCGATGACCTGATTACAGATGATGTATATCCGGGTACACCTACGATGCTTATGTGGAAGACACAGGCCGATAAGGATTCTCTTTTCAATACTCCGAACTGCTGGGCTATTTATATCTGCGGCCTCGTATTCAAGTGGCTGTTAAAGAACGGTGGTCTTGAGGGCATCGATAAGAAGAATCAGGAGAAGGCAAAGCTCCTCTATGATTACCTCGATAATTCAAAGTTATTCCGGCCTACTGTAACTGATAAGAAGAGCCGTTCAGACATGAACGTTCCATTCGTTACAGGCGACAAGGACTTAGATGCTAAGTTCGTTGCAGAGTCAAAGGCAGCAGGCCTTGAGAATCTCAAGGGCCATCGTACTGTTGGCGGCATGAGAGCATCTATCTACAACGCTATGCCAAAGGCTGGTGTTGAGAAGCTTGTAGAATTCATGGCAGACTTCGAGAAGAAGAATCTTAAATAAGGGAATAGGGGATAGGATATAGGATATAGGGGATAGAGAGTAGCCTTTTACTCTAAACCCTAAACCCTAAATCCTGACAAAGAAAGAAGGACACATGTTCAAATATCATACACTTAACGCGATCTCTCCAAAGGGACTCGTAAAGTTCACTAATAACTACACTCAGACTGATGATGCAGATGATGCAGATGCTTTCATCGTAAGAAGCGCAAAGCTCCATGACATGGAGTTTTCTGATAAGCTTGCCACTATCGCAAGAGCCGGTGCCGGTGTTAATAACATCCCGCTCGACAGATGCGCGGATACAGGTATCGTGGTATTCAATACTCCTGGCGCAAACGCCAATGCCGTAAAGGAGCTCGTATTCGCAGGAATGCTCCTTGCAAGCCGTGACATCACAGGCTCTATCAACTGGGTTCTTGAGAACAAGGCTGACGCCGACATCTCAAAGAATATGGAGAAGGCAAAGAAGCAGTTCGCAGGAAATGAGCTTTCCGGAAAGAAGCTCGGAGTCATCGGACTCGGAGCCATCGGGCAGATGGTAGCAAACACAGCTACACATCTCGGAATGGAGGTTTACGGCTATGATCCTTATATCTCAGTTAACGCCGCATGGAACCTCTCCAGAAACGTTCATCACATCTCAAATGTCGATGATATCTATAAGGAGTGCGACTTCATCACAATTCATGTACCTCTTCTCGATTCTACAAAGGGCATGATCGATGCTGCAGCCGTTGACAAAATGAAAAAGGGCGTAGTAGTCCTGAATTTCGCCAGAGATCTTCTCGTTGACGAGAAGGCTGTTCTCGACGGCATCAAGACCGGAAAGGTAAAGCACTACGTAACAGACTTCCCGAACCCAACCACAGCTGGTCAGCCTGGTGTCATCGCCACCTCACACCTTGGAGCTTCTACAGCAGAGGCTGAGGAGAACTGCGCTATGATGGCAGTCGACGAGATCATGGATTACCTCGAGAATGGTAACATCCATCATTCAGTCAACTATCCTGACTGCGACATGGGAGTCTGCACCTCAAAGGGCAGAATCGCCATCCTTCACCATAACAAGAGCGGTCTCATCGCCAAGTACACAACAATCCTCGGCGACGCAAATGTCAACGTTTCAGATATGACAAACAAGAGCCGCGGCGACTACGCGTACTCTCTTATCGATGTAGATTCCGAGGTGACCTCTGACGTCATTGAAAAATTAAACGCTATCCCGGATGTAATCCGTGTGCGTGTTGTGAAGTAATTTATTTTGCATTTTGAGAAAGGAGTATCTATAAATGGCAACAGTCAGACCTTTCGCTGCTATACGTCCGCGCGTAGACATGGCGCAGACCATCGCAGCATTGCCATATGACGTTTACAACAGAGCAGAGGCAGAGGCTCATGTCAGGAAGTTCCCACACTCCTTTCTTGCGATAGACAGAGCTGAGACTCAGTTCCCATCAGATGTAAGTGAGTACGATCCGAGAGTCTACCAGAAGGCTCACGATATGCTCTGGGAGTGGGTTAGTGATGGCTCATTCGTGCGTGACGACAAGCCTTATTACTACATCTACGAGGAAAATATGGACGGCCGTGCCCAGACTGGTATCGTCGCCTGTGCCTCTATAGATGACTACGAGAACGGCGTCATCAAGAAGCACGAGAATACCCGCGCTGAGAAGGAGCAGGACAGAATCAATCATGTCGATGCCTGCAACGCTCAGACAGGTCCTATTTTCTTAGCATACAGAAGAAATAATACGATAGAGGACGTTGTAAGACGTCACAAGAGTGAGAAGCCTGTTTACGATTTTACTACGCTCGATGGCATCTCTCACCGTGTCTGGATTATTTCAGAGCCAGAGGATATCGAGACTATCCGCAATGCCTTTGCCGGCATTGATTCTATCTACATCGCTGATGGTCACCACAGAGCAGCCTCCGCTGTAAAGGTCGGAGAGAAGAGACGTGCTGAGCATCCTGGCTACACTGGAGATGAGGAGTTCAATTACTTCCTGTCTGTACTCTTCCCGGATGAGCAGCTGAAAATCTTCGACTACAACAGAGTCCTAAAGACATTAAATGGTCATGACGTAATGGACGTGCTCTCCTCTGTAAAGGAGGTTGCTGACCTGCGCCGTCAGGGCAGGGCTCCGATAAAGCCGCAGTTCAAGGGTTCTTTCAGCATGTACTTAGACGACACCTGGTACAACTTCGCCTTCAAGCAGAGTCTTAGAAGCTCTGATCCGGTCGATGGCCTTGATGTATCACTCTTACAGAATCTGATTCTTGATCCTGTATTCGGAATCAAGGATCCGAAGACCGATAAGAATATCGACTTCGTCGGCGGCATCCGCGGCCTTAAGGAGCTTGAGAGGCGCTGTCACGAGGACTGCAAGGTAGCCTTCGCTATGTATCCGACCTCTATCTCTGAGCTCTTTGCTGTCGCTGACGCCGGCAGGCTGATGCCTCCGAAGTCGACCTGGTTCGAGCCAAAGCTCCGCAGTGGTCTCTTCATCCACGAGCTTGACAGATAAAATGAAAAAACTGTTTTTCAACAAAGACAGGATGGATCTTTTCACAAAAAGCACGGCGAATCATAGGAATAAAGGAATAAAAATCTGTATGTAAAGCTCACGGGAGTCTTACATACAGATTTTTTGTGCGCTCGGCGGCGCACGTTTCTAACTGGTGCAAGTCCGGAGTCCG
>SAMEA3663052__coassemble_426_pt1 | contig 52899 bp, 52 predicted proteins | sample SAMEA3663052__metabat2_low_PE_012 | metagenome-assembled genome bin SAMEA3663052 (sample SAMEA3663052) | pig gut metagenome | biome: pig gut; feature: pig-associated habitat; material: faeces | place: France | collected 2012 | reverse complement strand
AACCAGAGACACGAGGATTTTCAGTCCTCTGCTCTACCAACTGAGCTAACTGGGCCTGCCCGCTTGCCGCGAACAAAAAATATTTTATAATATTTGCCCGTTCTAGTCAAGTATTTATTTACATGATTTGGCTGCTATGCTATGATAATTTTCATGAATACTGAAAAAATAAACGGAACCCCGCTGTCTCTCGAAGAGATTCACTCGGTTCTCCTGGATATGATGAAAAAATTTGCCGCCTATTGCGACGCGCACGGTCTCAGATACTATCTGGTCGGCGGCACGCTTCTTGGCGCTATAAGACACCATGGTTTTATCCCATGGGATGACGATGTGGACATCGGTATGCCGCGCCCTGACTATGAGAAATTCCTGAACCTCGTGGAAAAGGAGCCGATCGGCGAAAATCTGCAGGTGCTCTCAGGTGATAAAGGCACGCTCTCGATCCCATTTGCTGAGATGGTCGACCTCAGCACCTCGCTCGACAGGGATACCTCTGACTACATCGCTGAAAAATACCAGATACTTCATCTGTTCCTCGATATCTTTCCACAGGACGGCTGGCCGTCTACTGACGCCGAGTGCGAGGCTGTCGTTAAGAAGGGAAAGAAGTTCCTGTTTGACATCCAGAACTCCAGGGCAAAATGCTTTCACGGCACTTCTCTTTTTAGAAAAATAGCAAAGACCCCGGTCATTCTCTTCGAGCGAATAAAAGGAAACAAAAAAATAGTCCATGATTTCTGTTCATGGGCTGCTTCTGTGGCTGATTATGATTCCGCGAAGTTCGTCGGCTCTATCACCTGCGTGACTGGTGGTATGGGTGAGCGGTGCGATGGAAAAAATACACGGCAATTACTGAAAGTGCCTTTTGAAGATGCTGAGTTCTTCGTTCCCGGCTCCTACGATGAATACCTCTGTGGGAAATACGGAACCAACTATATGAAACTTCCACCAGAGTCAAAAAGACAGACTCATAGGATGAGAGTTTATAAGAAATAAGTTGGCTGCCACAGACTACGGCTCACTAGGTCACGTTTTTCTGTTTGTTCGCGCTCGTCTATTTGCGGCCCTCTGACAAAACGCAACAATCGTTCGCCATATGCCTGTGGCAGCCTAGTTCCTTCAAAAATTCACTCTCTTTCCATTCAAATATATTTCTGTTATTCTAGCTGGTTTTGTACCTACGAGAGTCAATGTAATTCCGTTGTCGACATTATAGTCCTCTCTGGCATTTCCCTTCTTCATAATTTCTTTCAGGAAGTCCGCCAGAATTGAAGGCAGAAGAACTGCATCGAAGTGTTTCGCGACCTCATCGCCTTTTAATTTTCTAATTTCTTCTAGTAAAGCATCTCGCCACATATCCGTCTCCAGCTTTTATTTTTCCAATTGTGATGTACAGTATGGGCATCTGGTAGCCTTGACAGGAATCCTGCTCATGCAGTACGGGCACTCCTTCGTGTCTGGTGCCGGAGCTTCCTTCTCCTTTTCAACTGTGGCTCTGAGTTTATTCATGCACTTTACCATAACAAAAATAACCAGTGCCATCAGGATAAAATTGATGACGTATGTCAAAAAGGTTCCGTAATTGAGTGTGGCTGCTCCTGCCTTCTGCGCCTGCGCAAGCGTCTTGTAATGGCTGCCGTCAAGGCTTATGAACCAGTTCGTAAAATCGATGCCGCCGGTGATCTTCGAGATGATCGGCATGATGATATCATTTACGAGTGAATTGATGATGTTCTGGAAGGCGGCACCAATAATGACACCGACTGCCATATCCATTACATTTCCTTTTGTAATGAACTCCTTAAACTCTGAAAAAAATCCCTTGCTCTTCTTTACTACTTCCATAGTATCTAGTTTCTGCGCCATAATGCCTCCCTGGTTTCTTTTTCAAAAAGATTTTTCGACAAAACGTAAAATATTTTTATGTCAACAGAGCATTTTTTCGACACATCAAATGTTTTTCGTTTCATCAATAATAACATTTGAGCGAAAGTCTGTCCATCTGATTTTTGATGATTCCCCGTTGAAAAGATTGCGGATGCTCTCCGCGGCCTGAAATAAAAAATGTGCCAGGGGATTTTCCCTGACACACTACCATAGGCACACAACTGCAAGGACGGTATCATCACCCTGCATCGCTACATCCCAGTATCTGTAGGAACGTTTTGTAAGTACCGGGTGAGACTTACCATCAGAAAGCTTTCCCAACGTATCCTTCGTCCAGGAAGCGGGATATGGCTCTCCCTGTCCACCAATATTTTTATAGCCAACATTTGCAAAATCACTATAGTGGAAACTATCAATATTCTGCGGACTTTCAGTCCCCGTCCCGATATATTTGCAATCTCCTGTTTCCGAATCGTACCTGAAATACATGTGTACGCTCCAGCCTCCACCGCTTATATCCTGTTTGCTGGTTTGATTTTTAGCGTCGTCCGGAGCATCGATAAACTCAACCTTTGCCATCGATATAGCTGTCTCAGCATTCGCCTTATTGGCTGAAAGACGAGCCCTTGCCACATAACGAACATAATTCGGAGCGAGTACAGCAACAAGAATTCCAATGATAGCTATTACAATAATCAGTTCTATAAGTGTAAAACCCTTATTTAGTTTAATACTCATGCTGATTACCTCACCTGCTATTATTTTTCTAAAAATCAAAGTTTAGTCAACATTATTATCGGCAATCAGCTTAATATCCTTAGCTGTGAAATACACTCTATAGCTAAATCAGCACATCAATCGTCCAGGCATTCCTGTGCGTCGGTGGATATTTTTTCCTGTGCAGCCTATTGTAAACACAGCGTCCTGAAATTATTTGGATTGAAAAAATACATCGGAGTCACCTCTTGTTTTTTTGTAATAATTATCATTTCAACTATAAAGATGATACCACGGCAGTTATATTTTGTCAATATATTTATTACATCAATTTCCCTACACTTTTTTTAAATAACTGCTACAATTATTCTATCAAGATTCAAAAGTTTTAAAACAGAAAAGAGATTTTCATGTATTCGATCATAATGAATCCGTCTTCGCATTCTGGAGAGGGAGATAAAAGCGCTGTGCAGTATCTCTGCGATGAGCTGCAGAAAAAGCAGATTCCATACCATGTCTACGAGACAAAGGGACCTGGTCATGCGCGTGAAATCGCAGGTAAGATTTCAAGCGACACGATCATCGTCTGCGGCGGTGACGGTACGATAAACGAGGTCATCAACGGGATAAAGGATTTTTCGCAGATAAAGTTCGGTTTCATCCCGAACGGTTCAGGGAATGATTTTGCCCGCGGGCTTGGCATTCCTGCTTTAAAAACCGACGAGCAGCTGCATCACTTCATTGAAAAAATAACCGACAACCAGGTGCGCTGTCATTTAGATATAGGAAATGTGCACCTGAACCACCGCACGGAAATCTTTTCTAGACAGCATGCAGCCATTATTCCTGATGATATGCGATTTGTGATAAGCTCCGGCATTGGCTTTGACGCTGGTGTCTGTGAGGAGGCACTGAATTCAAATACAAAATCTTTCCTGAACAAGCTGCACCTGGGGATGCTTTCCTACGGCGCTATTGCCTACCGCACCTTAAATTCCGTCTATTCAAAAAAGATTGCCTGCGATGGGATCACTGATGACGGCAGGACAGTTCATCTGGACCGGATACTTTTTACAGCTGCCTTCAATCTGCCATACGAAGGCGGCGGGTACCGCTTTGCGCCGGACGCTTCCGGAACTGATGGCAAACTGTCTATCGTGGCTATCGGAGATATGCCTGCTGCCCATATACTCAGGTTTTTCCCTGGCGCGCGTCGCGGAAGCAAATGCTACTACAGTCAGTCCGGCGTCCATCACTTCCTCTTCAAAAAAATGACCGTCACCACCTCTCAGCCTCTTTGGCTTCACACAGATGGCGAGGTCGCTATGAAGACCGATTCAGTGACCTTCTCACTTCTGGACCAAAAATTACAGCTGATAGTGTGAAAAGACAATTACACAGAGTGACATCATTGCCATCAGCGGGATGAGCAAGCAGACGATAAACACTAATTAATTTTATTTATAATAGCCTTCACCGTACTCGGAATATCGAAAAGCTCTTCATCAATCGTGACATCAGCATATTTTTCATATAGGGGACAGCGCTCCTTATAGAGGTCAAAAAGCGTCTGTCCCTCTTTTAATGCGACTCCTCTGTCAGTCAGGTCGCCAAGTCTTTTTTCAAGGCTTTCGTATGATACCGCCAGATATACCACGGTGCCGATAGATTTCAGGTGCTCCATAGCATTTTTACCATAGACAGCGCTTCCGCCGGTAGCTATGACACTTTTTTCAGTGTCGATTCTGCTGTTTACCCTGTCCTCAATCTCTAAGAATCCGTCCGTCCCCTCAGCCGCGATGATCTCCGGAAGCGTCCTGTCCTCGCTCTCCTGAATCAAAATGTCCGAATCCAAAAAGTGATACCCCAGCTTTTTGGCCAGCACTACGCCGACGGTACTTTTCCCAGCCCCCGGCATTCCAATAAGAACTATATTTTTCTTCATTTCCACGTCCTGTCTATTTCTGTTTTTTGTCGCAACTCTAAAATTTTACATCTTTCATTAAAAAAAATAAATCCCCAGACCTTCACAGCGTTTATTTTTTCAAGAAAAACTCATACTTGCGGCTCTGTGCGTTTGAGATTATAATGGAGAAAAACGCAGTATAAGAGAGGAAACTAAAAATGCAACACACTATATGGAATAAGAAAATAGAGTTAACAGTGGATACTCACGGGGCCGAACCTGTCTCTTTGAAAAAGGACGGCAAGGAGTATATCTGGAACGGCAATCCAGAATTCTGGAACAGGCACGCGCCGGTACTTTTCCCATTTGTCGGAAAGCCGAAGGACAAGAAGTATCGCTATGAAGGCAAAGAGTATCCGATGGGGCAGCACGGCTTCGCCAGGGATATGGAGTTTACGCTGACCAAGCAGGAGCCTGACAAGCTCCAGTTCACGCTGATCGACGATGACAAGACGCGTGAGGTCTACCCTTTCCATTTCATGCTTCAGGTCGAGTATAAGCTCACTGGCAGCTCTGTAAAAGTAAAATGGAAGGTCCTGAATTCCGATATCAAAAAGCTGTGGTTCTCTATCGGCGGGCACCCTGCATTCCTCTGCCCACCAGATGGCGGCCAGGGAACATGGGATGACTATCGGATTTATTTTTCCAAGAATGGATGCCCTGTCGATATGTTAAAAATAAAAGCTCTGACCCCAGATGGCCTCGTCTCTCATAAAAAGCCCTACAAGCTTTTCACCTACAACGGCTTTGTGACGCCGACCAAGGCGCTTTTTGATGATGACGCGCTGATAATCGAGGACAGGCAGGCTGACAGCGTTTCTTTGACTGACAGTGTCGGGCTTGAATACTTAAGAGTCGATTTCGATACCCCACTTTTCGGTGTCTGGTCGCCGGCCGGTAAGGATGCCCCGTTCATCTGCATCGAGCCTTGGTACGGACTCGCCGACAGCGAGGATTTCAATGGTGACATCTCCCTCCGCAGGTACGAGATGGAGCTTGACCCAGGCGAGAAATTCAAGGGTGGGTTCCGTGTCACGGTAAAGTGATGCATTAAGCCTGCCACATTCCCGCTGTTTACAGATTTTATACAGCAGTCTGATTCTTTGAAAAATAAACGAAATACCCCGCAGGCCTTGCAGCCATCGGTTCACTAACATGGTTATGAACAGCCTTTTATGGAGGACATGATTATGAACACAAAAAGATTCACTAAAGTACCGCTTTTAATTTTTACAGTCGCTGCAGTAAGCCTCTTTTCAGTTGCGTGCTCTTCGGACAGTACCGAAAGCGCAAAGCAGACTGCTATTGATGTAAAAACAGTTTCGGAAAGCACATCTCAATCAAACGCTGATGAGAGCTGCACACAGGTTAACTCAGAATCTGATATCCCTGCAGATATCACAAAGGTTGAAGATTTTCATCAGAATAAGGATGGACAGTGGGAGTGCAACGGCCATACCTATAAGAATTGCCTTATCATAACTGGAAGAATGCCTTCTGCTGACAATGACTCCACATATGTTTATCTAAGTAATCTTGACCAGATTTCATTTGAGGAGGCTTATAAGTCAGCCGGAATCAGCAACGATTCAAATGAATATTTCGATGTGAACGATGCAGTTTATGTAGCATCTATCTAATCAACGTATCATTTTTCGATAATTTCACGCCGTTTCTGTTGTCATATGGTTGTCTCCGTGACAACCTCTGTGACAACATCGACTGAAATTATTATGACGGATTGCAAGTGAAAATGCAAGAGATTTTTATAGAAATTTCATTCTGTGAAACTTACTGAAACTTAAAACACAGTCTGCCCCACCGCCTTTGAAAACATTTTTGGGATAGACTGTGAAATCCTTAGCCATGTTTTAAGGGTTTTTCCACAACATCAATATCCAAGAGCTTGTCATGTACCAGCTCTACCAATTCATTAATTTTCCCCTCGTTGTATGCCTTATAAGATTTTTCCAATTCAAATTCTATTACTTACCACCCATAATGTCATCCAGCTCCTCCTTTACACATCGTATTCTTGAGGTGGAAATGGTTCACCTCAAGATCTATTGCACTCGTATTATCTTGTTTGAGGTCAATGCTCCTTTCCGGGGATCATATCTTATGCCATGATCCCCATCACTCTATTATTTTCCACTGTCAGCAGGATATCCGGTAGCCTTCGCTCTCATCATCTTCGAATATCCTGTCTTCCATCAGGCGCTTGATACGGCTTCTCATGTATCTGACGCCCAAATGTGAATCTGCCGCCTCTTTTGCAATGCGACGCTTCATGAACTCTGACAGCTCAAGTTTCTTACCGTAACGTCTGGTAAGCTCGGTTATAGGACTCATCTCCGGGTCGATAAGTATCTGATACAGGCTGTCCGCATCCATAGGTGACAGCTGCACGATACGCTCGATACGTCCTGCTATCTCATTCCTGACACCTGCGTATTTCACCAGATCTTCTGATGTAAATTTATCAATATATGAGACCTGTGACTTCTTTATGTCACCTCCGAATCCCAGTCCGTTAGGCCTCTCTTTCTTTGCTTCAAGCAGTGACTCGAATGATCCAAGGAAAACCCAACTGATATTTGAGGTATCTATCACCGTATCATTCAGGTGATACTCTTCGCCCTCAATGATCTTCAGCAGCTCGTTCTGCTTGCTGAACGATACGTTCTCACCGCTTGAATTAGTCGCCGGCTCAAAGAACTTGTCAGCCTCATCCATGACGATTATCGATTTCTCCGCTTTTGCCACAGTACCGATATTCCTGAAGATGTCAGCTATCTTGTAGTTGCCTTTCCAGCCATCCTCAGTTATAGCTGAGGCATCCACAATATATATGTCCTCATACAGCTTCTTCAGCTGCCTGAAGATCTCTGTCTTTCCGCATCCCGTTGGACCCATAAAGAGTATATTGGACTTGTTGCCCTTCATATGCCCCCATAGAAGCATAGAGGCTGCTTTCTTTGCTTCTTCCTGTGCATACACATGCTTATCGAGAAAGCTGTATATGTCCTTAGGGGCAGGGACTCTCGTATATGACTTCAAACTGTCTTCTGCTGCAGGTGCTTCGTCATCGTCATTGAGATCATCAGATTCATCTGCAGGTGTGTCCATCTCGTTGAACCACACCATAGGCACCGGTTCTACCGGATCTCCATTGGATGAATATATGCCGGGGTTCTTTACTCCTATCGAATCCGTCATGAACCCTGCTATGGTCTTCCTGGCTCTTGATGATACAGCTGAACTGCTCATTGCCCTTACCAGTATCTCAAAGACACTTGCATAGCTGCGTCCTGCCCAAAGCATATCACCGAGCTCTTGGCAGTTGATACGCTTCTGGTTTATCGTCTTCCTTGGAAGGGATACAAATTTTCCGCTCTCCTCCATTTCATCAAAGGTATCTTTCGGATTGCGATATTTCCTCGAGCCATTTCCCTCTGATGCTTCTTTTATCATGCGCTCTATCACTGCTTCTGCCGGATATCTCTGCATAAAATGCTCCTTCCATACATAAACATCTGTCCTTGGCACGCTCGCCCTGTGATCTGACAGACAGAAAACCCGGTTGTCAGGTCTCAGGTGTCATGGCGAGGCTTATCCGTAAATCAACGGTCGGCATGCTTCCCCGGACTGTAACGATATTAAGTTGTCCTATGCCTTATCTGGCCTGCCTTCCTGCTCTCATTTCCTCTTTCTCGGCAAGTCTTATAAGCCTCTTCCTCTCCTGCTCAGGAATGAACACCACGTCTTCATAGGGGCAGGTGAAAAGATTGACAAGAGGACCGTTCTCCTCTGTTCTTCTCGTGATGACTGCAGTCTCATGGATGCGACCACATCTCTCACACTTGATGATCATTGCTACAGGTCTTGTCATAGGCATATACCTCCAGGACAAAAATGCAGAGTCTACGGGTTACGATAGATAGTCTGGAAAAATTGTGAAGTTGTAGCGGACTCTGATACGCTGTGACTCCGGAAGGGCATAAACGTCCTGTCTCAGACTGTCATCAGAATCCATACGTCAAATTGTGATTTGTAGATAGATACTACTTGGTAAGGCCCTCTGACCTCATCCTTGTGTCGTCAAATTGTTGTGTGAAATGATCTTTCATAGATAACTCCCTTCCGCACATTTCGTGCGAACACTTTTATTATCGTACAACTGCAAAGGAAAATAAAGTTCCTTTTTGAATTTTTATGATTATATTTTATCATCATACTGTGTATTATTTTTCACTTGCAATTTGCAAGGTCACTGTTATAAACTCACCCGGATATCTCATATTCTTCCATATCAGGTGCTACGAACACTTCATCTTCAAGCATTGCCAGAATCTTTGACTCAAGACATCTGACTCCCAGACCGCTTTCCGCTGCTTCCTTTGCTACCTGTCTCTTAACGCTGTTAACTGTAAAGTAAAAATGTACAAAATGGGGTGCGGACATTTTCTTGGACTGCTTAAACGGCGATCCCAAGTGATGCCCGATACCCTTCAGGACTCATATATCCTAATGACTCTTTTATTATGTCTTCGTTATACCAGTGGAGATAGTTATCCAACTCCCGCATGAATTCCTTAAGACTTGCTTCCGTCTCAAGCTCGGACATTTCGGATACATCTGCTTTATGAGTATCTTTTTTGTTATTTTCCATCAGTGAAACAGTACCTCCTCTGAGATACTTGTCTCGCCACAGATAGAGGCTTGTAGTGCTGCATCCTAGTTCTACCGAACCCGCGACGTTGTAGAGAAAGCGTTCGGCAATCTTAAGGAACGTCTGAACTGCCGGAGAACGCTGGTTTCTTCAGATGCAAGCCTGGAAGGAAAGCTGTTTGTAACCTTTGTTTCTTTGATATATCTGTCCTATATCAAGGACCGGATGCAGAAAAACGAACTTTTTTCAAAGTACACCCTCCAGGGACTCCTGGATGAACTGGATGTTATCGAATGCTTCACTGAGTCAGGAAAAACACCAATTCATGGCGAAGTCCTGAAAAAGCAGGAGGATCTGTATACAGCGATGGATGTTGCACCGTTATACGCAAAGCCTAGTGTGGAGACACCGGGAATTTAGGATATAAACTAAACAATTAAAAAGCACCAGGGATTTAGACCCTGATGCCTGTACTCATTATCATATCTTTATAAATCATTGAAACTGATCATTTGTCTTAAGACTTTTTACAACGATATTTTTAGCCTTCTTCAATGCACTTAATTTGCTCTTCTTAGCTGAAAGCTCACACTTAATAATACCAGTTGACTCACTTCCTATCACATAAGCTGTGATATAATAGATTCTTTTTCCGTTCTTATCTTTGAATCTTGTCTTACAAGTAGTAAATTCAGCTGACTCTGGAATCACTCCCTCAATATCATAACAACCATAGACAAGCATTTTAATTCCTTTTCCCTTAAATGTTGCCCCATCTCCATTTGTGACCGGAGTACCATATCTTTTTAAATATTTAGGAAATGACACCCAATAATTAAATCGTTCATTATAATAAGTCTTGATATTCCCTTCTGTAACAATCTCATCGTTCCAGCCACTTGCCTGAGCCGTTATTAATGTACTTTCAACGATTGGTGCTGCTGAAAACATCATCGTAACAGCCATAATACCTGCAATAAGTTTTTTCTTAATAGCATGCTTTGCCAGTGCCTCCGCCATTTGGCTCCGGCAGGCATTATGAGTACAAATAAAGGCCACGATTTTATCTGCCATCAGAAAACCATCCTTTTGTCCTGTTAGCAATCTTTACCAGTGTCATCATGACCGGAACCTCTGTCAATACACCGACCGTCGTTGCCAGCGCTGCAGGGCTCGTAGTTCCAAACAGGGCAATTGCAACCGCGACAGCAAGCTCAAAGAAGTTGGACGCGCCGATCATGCCGGCAGGTGCAGCGATTTCAAACGGAAGCCGTATAAGTCTGCCCGCTCCATAGGCAAGGAAGAAAATGACAAAGGTCTGAATAATAAGCGGTACCGCAATCAATATGATATGAAGCGGATTGCCGAGAATAACCTTGGCCTGTGAGCTGAAGATGATGACCAGCGTCAGAAGAAGCCCTATTGTTGTGGCATTGTCAAATTTGTGGACAAACACATTTTCCAAATAGTCCCTTCCCTTCCTTTTTGTCACCACAATACGGGTAATGACGCCTCCCGCCAGAGGAATCACCACAAAGAGGAAGATACTGACGAAAAGCGTCCCATAGGGCACAGACACCTTAGAAACACCCAGCAGGAACTTCACGATCGGCACAAAGGCGATCAGAATGATCAGGTCATTTGTCGCTACCTGCACCACGGTATAGGCAGGATTACCGTTTACCAGAGTGCTCCAGACAAAAACCATTGCTGTACAGGGAGCCGCTCCCAAAAGCACCGCGCCGGCCAGATACTGCCTCGCCAGATCCGGAGAAATGAAATTTTTAAATACCCCATAGAGAAACAGCGAGGCAAATCCATACATGGTAAACGGCTTTACAAGCCAGTTTATGATCCATGTCAGGAAAAGCCCTTTGGGATTTTTCCCGACTTCCTTCACGCTCTGAAAATCCACCTTGATCATCATCGGGTAGATCATGATCCAGATGAGGATCGCAATCGGTATGGAGATGCCTGCAATTTCCATCCGTCCCAGCGCTTCCGGAACTTCCGGGATCAAATGGCCGATCAAAATGCCTGCTGCCATGCAGAGCAGGACCCACACCGTAAGATATCTTTGAAAAAAACTGATTCCTGTTTTCTGCCTCATTGACATTCACACTTTCCATCCGTACAGCCGTCTTTGATCCCGCCGTTCAGATTGCCGATAAACCACTGAAAATCCTGCAGTGTCCCGCAGTTCAGTGAATAATAGCTCCATTTTCCATCCTTCCGGACATTGACCAGCCCGCAGTCGCAGAGAATCTTCATGTGATGGGAAAGTGTCGGCTGCGTAATATCAAAGGCCTCAAGGATCACACAGGCACACTTTTCACACCCTGAAAGTATTTTCACGATCCGGAGTCTGTTTGGATCTCCGAGCGCCTTGCAAATGGAGGAAACCTGCTCTTCTGTCATAAAAAGCATCCCTTCTTTCTAAAACATTGATGAATATATATGAGAAAAGGTATCACATATATAGATATATGTCAATGTATTTATGTAAAACCAGAACATTCAATGTTATGTTTTTCAGGTGTGTACTTTTCCATTAACTGTGACTCTCCCGAAATTTTTCAAATGCCTGTGCTGCATTTTGTGTTCTTCCTGCCTTATAAGAATCATAGCCTCTCTGAATCCTGGCATGAATCTGCTCCTCACTCATCCTGGTAGCATCAACACTTTCAGGCGTGCTTGGTAAGGTCACAGAAAAAGGAATACCACCCACTAGAACGATTTGATTAAGAAACATATCTACAGCGGTAGACATAGGTATTCCCAAACGCCCTAAAACCGACTCCGCATCCCGCTTCAATGCCGGGTTTACTCTAAAATTCAATGTTGCTGATTTCTCCATAACAAGGCCTCCATTGTTAAAGAAAGACGGATGACCGAAGCCATCCGCCTTTGATTTTTAGCAGTTTACTCTGTAATAGGAATGAGTTTTAGGTCTTCATCCCGACCACTGGAAACGGGTTTTAAGTCTCCGTTCCGACTGTAGTATCTTCTCTTTGAAATTTAAATATACACTATCGTCTGCTAAAAGTCAATTATTATCTGTCAAGTAAAAATGCTCATTTGCCATCCCCAAATAGAGAGTTTCAAAAAAGTGTAGCAGGAACACCCCCATTCCGTCCCCAGCAGAAAAAGAAAATGCCCACCAAGCCCGTAAATTCAAGCTTTGTGAGCATATTCCCGTTATTCGAATTCGATAATACTAACTTGGTATCAACTGCCTCATCTGCATATATTCGTTGAATACAGTTCATTTTTGTACTCTCTGTATCATTTTTCGATAATTTCACGCCGTTTCTGTTGTCATATGGTTGTCTCCGTGACAACCTCTGTGACAACATCGACTGAAATTATTATGACGGATTGCAAGTGAAAATGCAAGAGATTTTTATAGAAATTTCATTCTGTGAAACTTACTGAAACTTAAAACACAGTCTGCCCCACCGCCTTTGAAAACATTTTTGGGATAGACTGTGAAATCCTTAGCCATGTTTTAAGGGTTTTTTCCACAACATCAATATCCAAGAGCTTGTCATGTACCAGCTCTACGCGTATTATCTGTACTGTATCAACCGTTTTATTAAGCTTCTCATCTGTTTTAGTAAGTCTTTCGTTTGTTTCTGTCAGCTTATCATTTGAATCAGAAATTTTAAGGGATAACTGAAGTAGATCATGCTGGCGAAGCAGATCATTATTATCAACGATATAGTCCTTCATAGCACGAAACGTCCGAATCAATGCTTTACTCTGACGTGTAGCCAGATCTCCCTTCAGCACAGTCATAAGCATATAAATACCTGACTCCGTGAAGGCCCAGGGAAGATATGCTCTACCACCCTTAACACCCTTTGTCTGTATCGAGGTCAAATTTTTTGACCTCGATAATTCATCTGAATGGTACGCAGAGAAATCTCTCAAAGCCCCACGAAGTAAGCTTCTCATGCTCCTCAGGAAACCATTTCTGAAGATTCCTGACTTCCACTACAAATGACCTCTGTTCGCTGATCGCACGCAGATAGCAATCATGAAAACCATCAGTCGGCTTAAACGGACTTGGAACAGTTTCCATAGAAAATCCCCACCTGTTATGGTGCATCTCTCTTGTCCAACGCCTCTTGCGATCAACCCTGTAAAAGCCAATCAACCATAACTTATATTAATAATCATCGTAATCTATATCTCCGTCATCATAGTCATCTTCCATGCCATCATCGGCATCATCCTGGCTACTGAAATCGGAGCTATAATCATCGTAGTATCCTTCGTCATCGTGGTCAGATGCGTCATAATCATCGCTTCCACTGCCTGAACTGCCGCCACTGTTGTAATACCAGCCGTGCCGTCTCTTTTTCTTTTCTTCCTGCTGCTCTTCATATTCCCGCATATTCCGGTTATAATCACCCAGCATTTTGCTATAGTTGATGCTGTCATCCTCTCCAATATCATACTTATCGAAATTAAAGAAGCCGAACTCACTGAACTGGGAAAGTGAGTCAAGTTCCAGGATATTTCCCCATCCTTTTAGATGCGACAGATTGTACCGGCCGTCTACTGCGACATTCATGAGGACGACTGCAACTACATGATCTGCATTCATGACATCAGCGTCCTTGGTATATATCAGATATGTAGTCTGCTGAATCCTGCTATCGCAATCGTATGTATTGTTAAGCTGCGTAAAAAGTCCTCTGTATGTATAGTTCTTATATTTCTTGGCATCGTCACTATCATCGAGCACTTTCTGTCCAAGCTGCTGCAAATCCTCTCGTGCCGAGATCTGACCGTCATTCGGATCATCAAGGTCATCTGAGTCGTGTATATATCGCGGAGTGTTTCCTACTTTATACAGCTTCTTTCTTCTGTTGAAAAATCGATTCTTAAAGGGGTTGCTCCTACCCTTGTACTTTACCGTAAAGACCTGTCCCTCATCAGCTAGTATGGTAATATTCTTCTTGTTCTTCCTGCTGTATTCTGAAGAAAAAGTAAAATCAGATGCCTTTATGGATTTAGGAGCCTTCTTAGACACTTCTACCCTTGGGATCAGAAATGGCCTTGCACCATCAAACGCAATTGTCACATAGTCAAATGGATCTACGGCAGCTATTGATAACCACAGCAAAATGGCTATGAACGCAAGAGCAGCAGCAGTCAATACTTTTGTGACCAACTTTCGCTTATCAATTTTTTTCTTTTCAGTTTTTGCCTGAGAACCATTGTTTTCCATATGCTGCCCTCTCAGTCATCCTCAGAGTCCTGATATTCATATTCCCAGCGATAATACTTATCAAACTCGATATCATACTTGTCATCGTAGCTGTTATCCGGGTCACTCTCAGTACCATCATCATAGAAGTAATTGACAGTTTGAGCCTTATCAAATTCTTCTTCTCTGTTAGCATCGTCACGGTCACGTTTCCTGTCATCGGAGTCTGCCATGTAATCAGCGCATGAATTGACAGCGCTGATGAACATAATGATAACTATGATAAAGATGAAAATTCCAGAGCAGCCAGGATTGAATGACGAACGACCGGTCTGTTTCGACATCTGCTCATTGTAATTGTTGATATTTGCCTGCTCATTAGGATCTATCTTGCCGTCCCGATTGTAGTCAAACATGCTATCAGTCGAGTTGTGGACATCCCTGTTTGAAAAATCACTGAAAGACATATGCTATGCTGCCTCCGTTAATACGTCCTATCCTTATATGGCGTATCTTCTACCCCATCATTGTGAAGCCTGTTTACCAGCCTGTCAAGAAATTTTTTCCAGCTTTTCCTGAACCAACCCTGTCTTCCAAACTTCTTTACAAGCCACGGGCTTATTGCATAGTACGTCTTTATGAAAAGTCTTCCGAATGAATTCTCTGCAAGCGTATAATCTCTGAATCTGCGGAGTGTCCATACTTGCGGGCAATCGTAAGAGCCATACACACATGTTGCGATATAACACCCCTGAGTGCTGTTCGTATTCCTATAGCTGCCAAATGCCCCTGGATCACTTCTGCCTATCTGGTTCCCATTATTGTCACGATGGGTATAGCCGCCCATCAGGTTCGGATCACTATGTCCGATTGTATTTCCGTTCTTATCACGCTCAGTATAACCACCGAAAATATTCGGATCGCTGGTTCCTATCTTATTTCCATTCTCATCATAGTTCGTGTAACCGCCCCAGAAGTTAGGAACGCTCTTTCCTGTCCTGTGTCCGTTTTCGTCATAATGATTGTATTCGCCAAATGGACCTCTGAAACTTCTCCCTGCCATATTGTACTCCTCACTATCCGTAACATTTCATTGGTTACTGTCAGTCATCAAATCCATTACCATCGAAATCATCCCGGCTTCACGCCATCTGGATCATCCTGTATAGATACATGACAATCCTTTTGCCCAAGAAATTATACTCCCATTCCGGTGAAATAGCATCCCTTAATTCGCCGATTCTGCGAATTATAATTCTTTCTCAGCCTCGTCACACAGGCCTTCTATCCATTCTCTCCTCTGGATCACTGATAGCCACGCAGAAGGTATATCGCCATAACCATAATACAGTCCTGCTAGTCCGCCTGCGATTGCAGCTACAGTATCAGTATCTTCACCGAGATTTACTGCCGTAAGAAGTGCCTGTTTAAGTGTCGTTGTCGTGATCAGAGACCATATAGATGCCTCGATCGTATCTATGACATATCCTGATGACTTTATCTCTGTTGAAGGCACATCCCTGAATTTATACAGATTTGTAAGCCTTGCAAAATCAGCCAGCTCTACTGTACTGTCCAGATTCTGTTTATAGTAAGATACAGCATTGTCAATCCCATCCTGAAGCTCATCGATCAGGTCTTTATCCTCGTCCAGTATAGCCTTGGCACAGAAATAATAGATGCCGCAGGCCATCTTTGAACGCAGATGCGCGTGCGTCAGAGCTGATACATCGTGAATAGTCTTAATAGCTTCGGCGTCTGACATCTTTTTACTATAGCAGTACAGACAGACCGGCATTATCCTCATCAGAGAGCCATTGCCATTACAGCTTTCATCTGTATCTCCACAGGTATTTGGATCACGCGTCTTTGCATACTTCTTAATAGCATTCGAGCAGGTTCCACCAATGTCGGATGCAGTTCCAAACGGCGTATAGCTTCCTTCAAAATACCATCCCATGAAGTCCTGCATGATGTCCTTCAGATCAATGCCCAATGTCGTAAGGATACTATCAAGAGTAGCAAGCGTCATGCTGCTGTCGTCTGTCCACGTCCCTGCCGGCTGGTCAAAAGTGCCATGACCTCTCATTCCAGAAACAGGACTTAATGCAAGTTCTTCTCTTTCCCGGAACTCCACCGGACAGCCAAGTGCATCACCTGTCACGGCTCCCATTATTCCATCTTTCCAGATACCCATAGTGCCTCCTAGAAAAAAGTCTCCTCATGATATTTATCGAGAAGCTCATCCACTTCAAAAATGTCACTTATCCCATTCCTGATACAGAACTGAATAATAAGGTCAGACCTGCTGGCAGGAGAAAATGCAAATCCAGCTGACATCAGCAGGTCCGTTGTCTCATCTTCGTTCAGACACATAGCCAGGGCTAGAGCCATTATTGTCTTTTTTGCAGGCCTGTAATCCTCATTATTCCTGATCTTTGAGAAAAGTCGTCTGTCGATACCAGCCTTATTGTAAACATCGGAATCCTTTAAACTCTTCTCATTGATCAGTCGAAAAAGCATATCATGGAACGATTCGCCGATTATGAATAGATCTTCATCTTCAGCTGATGCTTCCAAGTCAAGAATCATTGAATCACACAGATCCATGAAGTCCGATTCATCCGCCACTTGTTCATCCTGAAGTACTGGTTCCTCATTTTCGTTAAATTCTATCCTGCTTACAGATGGCCTTTCTTTTTCATCAGCGTTCTTCGTTTCTTCCTGCGATGAAAAAAGATCTGCTATTTCATCAGGAGTCATCATTTTAGATGAATCCTCAACCCTTATGCCCGTATAATTTTCATCAAGAAAATCTTCTAACTCCTGCAGCAGATCTTCCGTAATATGCTTCTCCTGCATAACTGTCCTCTCTCAGGCTCTGTGCCTCTTTTTGTAATCTTCTCTTACTTTATCAAGTGCGTCCGATTCATCAAGTGCTTTGCCAAAATCCACAGATGGAGCTTCCATGCAGTAGCATACAGCATCACTGATGGCATCGTATTTCACACGGTTGCCAACAGAGTCATTCTCGTAAGTAACTGCGCGGTTGCTGCCAATTCCAAACCGTCCTGCAACCTCTACCGCATCCATATTGGCTCCCAGGAAAAGAAATTCCCATCCGTTCCTCTCCTTCTGCCTCTCGATCATCTGTTTCACCTTTTCATAGGTGTACTGGCGGCTGGCATTCTCCATTCCATCCGTCGTGATGATGAAGAGAGTCTTAGCAGGTCTGTCCTCTTCCCTGGCATACTTATGGACATTCCTAATATGGTGAATCGCGCCACCTATCGCGTCCAGCAGTGCCGTGCATCCGCCCGGCACATACTGATTGTCATTCATCGGCTCTATCTTTTTCAGATCGACTCTATCGTATATCACATCTGACCTATCGTCAAACAGAACAACCGACACATAGCAGTCGGAGTCTTCCTTCTTCTGCTTCGCGATCATGCTGTTGAATCCACCAATAGTATCAGATTCAAGGCCACTCATAGAACCGCTCTTGTCTATTATCATTACAAGTTCTGTAAGGTTTTCATCCATAGTGTACCTCCCATTATTCAAATGACGTAAATCCTATATCTGCAAGCTTAATATCAAACTGCTGGTCAAGCCAAGTATCCCATCTTCCCATAGCTCTAGTTACAGCTTTCTGCGTTTCATCTTCATACTCGGTTCCTGGTAGATCTTTATAGATCTGATCCTGTAATTTCACCGCATCACCATAATGATATGTAGACGGAGTTATTGTAGTATTGTAAGTAAATCCTGCCTTCAATCTATGTATCATAGTTGTCATTTCTAATGATGCTGAATCTTCACCCGGCAAATTCAATGTCATAGTAACAAAATCAGCTTCATCGCTATTAGATATAACCATTTTGAATACCAGTTTTCCATTTTTTACTGTCAGGGTATCTGTATCTACGCTCTTATTTCTGCTATTGTCATATAGAACGATAGCCTTATCACCATCTTTTGTAGCGGTGCCATTCTGATTTACATAGGATATCAGTTCCTGTATATTTTCCGTCGGTGTATCACCTTTCTTTCTCTTGACATTAACAGAAAAATAAACCTTTGTGCTCGTTCCATCGGCTGATACAGCTATGGATGCAGACCCCTTACTTTTCGCCGTAAGATTTACATAAACCTCATCACCAGACGATGTACCCACTGATGCATCAACTACCGAGGTGTCAGAACTTTGGACATATACATTGCCCTTTCCGGTTCCTTTATAATTCATCTTCAAGGACTTGCTATCCCCAACCTGCATAGCTATATTCTTATCTTCATCTGACGAAAGATTAATAGGATCAGTTGGCTTCGCAGGTTCATCGGATGAAGATCCCGAAGATATCTGTGGAAAGCCTAGATTCTTTAAAGACATGCCTGCATTAGATAACAGAATTTCCCAACCCACAAAAGATAAATCCACTGTAGACTGCGCAACTTCTTTATCTGCATCTCCTACACTGGTTCCCGCATATGGATCATTCATCTGAAACTCAAGCTTTTTCCCAAAATAGTATGTAGATGGATTCACCGATGTTTTGGCCATAAACGCTGAACTACTGCTCGAAAATGCCATATCCAGTGATATATTCCCAGTTGCAGGAAGTGTAGATGTAAAGGAAACCGTTGTCCTTGCGCCACCAGAATAATAATCTTGTTGAGAAGTAACAAATCCATATGAAGTGTCACTATACTTAACTATTCCATATGTACTTGAGGTATCACTCTGATTATCTGTATATGAGATAAACTTATTTCCATCGCTGTTTCTACTGCCATACTTTTCAATATAGCTTGATAGTTTACCGACTGGTGTTCCATCATCCGTCTGTGCTGTATCTTCCACAGTCACATTGAAGACTATCCTCGTTGTTGTCCCAGCAGCTGTTACTGTTACAGTAGTTTTTCCGGCTTTTTTACCAGTAATGGTAAGTGCTGCATTATCACCTGTAAACGCCCCAAGAGAGCATGTCACGATTGTAGTATCTGCAGACTGCACTCTGGCTGTTCCTTTACCATCTCCTTTATATGAAATGCTCACCGTCTGCGACGCATCCTTATTTATTGTAATATTAGTCGATGATGTTGTTGACAGCTCTATAGGCTCCGCCTGAACAGTCACATTGAATACAAGCGCCGATGTTGCACCATCTGCAGAAACGGTTATGACTGCAGAACCCGCTTTCTTCCCTGTAATTGTAAGATTTGCGTTATCACCTGTAAATGTACCAAGTGTACCGGTTGCCACCGACGGATCTGATGAGCTACAACGAGCAGTACCTTTTCCATCACCCTTGTATGTAATAACAGCTGTCTGCGTAGCATTTTTCTTAATAGTAAGTGTATTTGATGAAGTTGTCGATAAAGTAATCGCATCGCCCTGAACCGTTATGTCATAGATCAATATGGTGTCAGTTCCATCGCCTGTGACAGTCAGTGTGGTCTTTCCAGCCTTTTTGCCAGAAACCGTCAGAGAAATATCATTATCATAAAATTCTCCCCAGTCTGTTCCTGCAATAGTTGTATCTGCAACATTGGCGTGCAGTTTTCCCGTTCCGGTATAATGGATCTGTAGAATTATCTGAGAATTCTTCTGTATAATAACATTTGTATCAGAGTCAGTAGTAAGTTTCACATTCGGTTTCTTTACCGTAACTTTAAATCTGACTTTCTGCTTTGTACCTTTGCCAGAAACGGTAACTGTAACTGTGCCAGTACCTACAGCTTTTATAGTGAGTTTGCGGTTCCGGCCTTTTTTTGATATAGAACAGGTAGCCACTTTTTTATTTGATGACTTGCAGGAAAGTTTCCCCTTCTTTTTCCAGGCTATTGTAACGGTTTTCTTCTGTCCCTTTTTCAGACTGATATTCTTCTTTGCAGACGAGTAAAGTACCTTGTTTGACTTCGCGTAAGCCGTAACTTCCGTTGTCTCCGCTATAGGCATAGCAACAGGCAACGCATATATCACCATTGCCAACACCATTGCCATTGCTCTACGCAACCCTCTGTTTACAACTGTTCTGTTCATATACCATTCCTCCATTTCTTTGTAGATAAACCAGATATACATCAGCTGATAAAAACATTCTACTACAAAAAAAATGGAAATGGTCGCCCACCAGGCGACATTTTTACGTGCCCGGTCACTCAATCTCAAACACAATATCTTCCTTCAGATTACTCTTTAGCACCGGATGCTGTGGGATTCGTGGATCTGTCTTATTGTACTGCTCTGCTTGGTATGCAACATCACAGATGATCCAGTACAGCGACAGTCTGCCATTCTCGATATGATTCGGATTGAGCATTGCTACACAGAGAAAAAGCGTGAACTTGCTGACCGTGATATCCTTATCATATCCTGCCAGTTCGTATGGCCGGCTTGATGCAAGAACTGCTGTGCCTTCATCAGCCAGAGAATCCGTCCACTTCTCTATCTGGAAATTGCCTGACATACAGCAGTCCAACAGAAGAAGCCGTTTTCTGACATTAATCTGCTCAAAGAGATCAATGACCGACTGGGTCTCCAGATAGCCATCACTGAATGCCAGGTAATGCTTACCATCTATTGTCGCGCCATGCCCTGTGAAGTAAAAGATCACGGTATCAGTCGGTGTCGTATCTGACAGGAACAGCTTTACCCCTTCAAGAAAGCTCTCCTTCGTCATAGTGCCTGAATTTCTGGTCTTGCCCCAGATATTCATCCCATCGATATGAATCCCATTGATAAGACCATGCACAATGGTAAGGACATCATATCCACTATATGGCAGATCCGGCACATTTTCATAAGAAGAATAGTCGCCGATACCGACAACAATGGCCTTCACATTCTTATTCAGCATCGGTCAGCCTTCATCCTTTTTAAAGTCATCATTCTCACAGATATACTCTGTAAGTGTCTGAATGTATTGATTGTAATTTATCAGTTTATGCGGAGATATATTCTTATCATCCTCAAAAAGCTCTATTCCTACAGCCACAAATACTTTCAGGACTATATCAGCACTGCATCTGTCCATTGAGCCGGCAGTCTTAAGCAGATTGTCAGCGGTCACTACGGTCATGATTGAAGCTGGGACATCATTTCCGAAGTCAGCAGAATCTAAGTTGTGCGTCATGATGTAGTCTTCAATATTGCCTGCAGAATCTGAAATAGCAAGATATCTTCTGATCTCTCTTTCTGCTATATGATCTATCTCACCGTCAGCAAAGGCCACATACATAATGAAGTGAGCGAGATCTGCTTTCAGCACTTCCGCGCCCTCTGTATATAGATTCAGCAGTTTCAGGAAACTGTTCAGGACTTCAGACACCGCATCAACAGTGTCCATAAGATCCGTTCGTTCTATTTCTTCATTCTGTTGTCCGAGTTCCGAATTATCCCTGACAGCATCTTCAATCTCCTGAAGTCTGTAAGGGAGCTTTGCATCCACATCGGCTACCACGATAGCATCTTTAGGCAGCCTGCATGGAATTGACAGAACCTTATTCCCGTATATACAGCAGCATGTCCTTACAGCCCAGTTCGCATTTTCAATAGACAGGCCGTATTTTTCTACCAGGATCTTTACATAGCTGTTGAAAAAAGCCTTTCCGATCTTCTCCTGATGCGATATATCCTCAAGAATCCCTGAATCATACGCTATCATGATAAGATTCGGATGCAATGTATTCTCATCATTCTCGTACTCATCAAGCCTGTCCTGCATGAAGTCCCTATCATATATGCTGAATGCTTCATCAGAAAAAATCTGCTCCAGATAGTCTTCAAATTCCATATACAATTCTCCATCAATCTATCATATAAACGTCTATCAGGATTGTAATGAAATCAATCCCACTATCCAGTGCCTTCTTTCCAAGCACACCATCATCAACCACAGCATAAAGCGATTTTCCTGCATCCATCAGATTGAAAAGTATCTCATTCGCAACCCTGGGGATATATCCGAGCTTCTTTCCGCTCATAGTCTCTACAAGAATCGCCCTAGGATCAAACTGGTTCTTTGGCTGCAGAACAAGCTTCAGCTTGTCTCCCTTTTTCAGCTCACTTGCCCTTTTCCTTATCGACCTGACGTGCATTGTACCATTGATCTTAGTATGCAGCAGATGGATTTTCCTTGAAAAAGGCCGCAGTTTCTCTCCTGTCGAAGTCGTGAGGTAATTTACCTTAAGAATATCATCTGAAATTTTCCCTGGCAAATTCTTTTTGCTCATTTCCTGCCTTTCTTATTCTTCAGGTCTTCCATCTCCTGCTCCACCTCTGAAAGGAGCTGACTCAGGCGCTCAATCTCAGCCTCATTATCATTGAATTCTGCTTCAAGCTCAGCCTTTGCCTGTGCCAGCCTGTCAGGATCATCAAGGATTTCCTTATAAGTATAAGGTTCAGCAGACCTGATCTCATCCAGTTCCGAAGACAATTCTCCAACCCTCTTTAAGAGCCTGTCTCTGAGCTTTATCAGTTCTTCGATTGAAAGAGCACTCTCATCAGTATCATCAGAGTCTTCTTTGCCTACAGTGATCTCATCATAAATATTCTGGAGCGTCACCATGTCTCCATTCTGATATGCCTCAACGGCCTTATTGAACAGATCCTTCTCATGCTGGGTCTGGTTCGGGTTCATATCAGGATGAAGTCTTTTTACAATCGAACGGAACAGGGACTTCGCTGTGGTTGGCTTATCTTTCTTTTCGGTCTCCTGACCATCAGAATTACCTTCACCGTTGCCACTGTCCGAACTATCATCAGATTCCTGACCGCCAAAAGGATCATCTTCCTGATATTCCTTCTCCTGTTGGTCAGAACCATCACTCTGATTTTTTCCTTCTGATGACTCCTGACCTTCGCCTTCTGTAGAGAACTGCTGCTTCCACTGATTCCGATACTGCCTTCTGTCCGCCTCACGCTGCTTCTGATTTTCCTCAGCTTCCTTAGCTTTCTGGTATTCCTCGTCTACCTTCTGCTCATATTCCTGATACTCCTGATCAACCTGCTGATCCACATCTTTCTGTGAGACAGTTTTCTCCCTGTTGAGTGCAGCACGCATAATTTCAATCCTGCGCTTGAGCTCAAGGATTGACAGCTGCTGATGGTAGATTCTGTTCTTCATCTCTCCGAACTCGCCTGCCCATCTGGCCTCAAGCTCAGGACAGATATAATATTCCAGCTGTTCCTTCGTCTGTATGAGAGCCGCAAGCTGAGTGCGGAGACGCTTTATTTCTTCGAGGAGCTTGGTGCGCTCGTCGGATAGTATGATTTCATTTCCCATAATGACACCTGAGTCCTTATAGCTCCTGCTCTAAGAGGTCTTTCAATTCCTCGGCCTCTTCCTTTGTGAGAGTAATTCCTTTCCCTGCCTTATCGTGATTTGGTGACCATTCTCTGAGATCATACTTCGGCAGAGCACCTTTCCATGACACAAGATTGAGTTCTTTTTGCCATCCACCTGGTCCAACATGTATAACTCCTATTTGCTTAACGATTTTAAAATAAAAATTGTCCATTGAACTCATCCTTTCTGTGTATCATCTCTCACATATTCGTTGTAGGAATCTTGTAGATATCTCTTACAAATTCAGCAAGTCCGTTTTCTTCCCAGGACTTTGGAAACCTGTAGTAATCCAGTGAAGATGGAATAGCCTCATATATTTCTGATAATTTATTGTCCAGTTCACGTTCCTTATCAGTTTCAGGCATCAGATTATCCTCAATATATTTCTTGATCTCATCTGGTGTAAACCATTCATTGGGATAATCTGATTCAGCATGATTCTTTGAATTTTCATCATATCTTTGTCTTACCCATTCATTTGTCCAGATATTATTTACCTCTGCAAGATATTTTTTATTTTCGTTAAGGTCATCCTCTAACTCGATATATGCGGAACAGTCTTCATGATACAGAGACCATCTATGATGCCCGTCACAAAAATTAAACTCAGTCTCAAAATCTTCTTCGGCTGAAAATTCTATCGGATCAGTACTTTTATCACTTAATTCTTCTTCCTGATATATGATTTCCATCTGAATGTCCGTGTATATATCAGAACCATCATCAAAATTCTTATCTATCCCAAGGGTCATATAATAAAGAACATCATGATAAAATCCCTTACCTGGCGTTCTCTCATCATACTTAGTATCAATTTTCTTTATCCCTTTACTGTATTTTCTCAAAATATATGCAACAAAATTATGTCTATAGCCTTCATAATAATTGAGCGTATTATCGCAGTGATTATATGATATCTGTCCTCCAGTAAGATTAGACAACTCATACACCTTCACAACTTCAGGGTGTTTATCTATAAACTCCTGATAACTGCCATTATCTCCGATAATATCCTCATAGGATTTGACTTCTGTAACATCTACGGACTCTCTTCCTACAATATTTCTATAAGAAATGATTCCTTTTGCTGTGATAAACAGCACATCCATGTCTGCATTATCAAAATCATTGTATTGTTCTCTGACACACATCCCTATTCTCTCAAGTTTGAAGATTTCTTTATTGATACGAGTCCTGCTCATTCCATGCATATCCTTGAAAAGATTGAAGTCTTTTCTCCTTGCATCTTTTAGAAAGATATACCCTCCGGCTTTGATCATCTGATAAAGGATTTCCTTTCCTACCTCTCCAACAGTACCTTCCGCATCGGTCTCATCCTCAAGCAGATTCTGCCCAAGTATATCAGACAGATTCATGATAGTATCAATATCCGAAATGCCATTCTTCTCATACTTGGAAATATTCTGTGGAGAAGTCCCAAGCTTATCAGCAAGCGCCTGCTGGCTAATGCCCTTCGCCTGACGAATTCTTCTGCAACGCTGTCCACACTCTTTTGCTCTACTAATATTCTGCTCCATTTTATTTACCTTTCCGGGTTATATTGCCCTTGTCTTTTTCTTATAGCTCCTGAATCGATTCATGTAGCTTTCCTTGCTACAAGAAAAATATTACACCCCTACAGAGCAAAAGTGAATAAACAGGTTGTTGAATCGCTCAACGATTCGTTGAGCATATACTCTGATCATTCATGGTACGAACCTGTACCTTCCCTTACCTAGCCCCTTGACCGGCTCTATTATCTTTGCGTTCTTCATCCTGTTTATCAATGCAGAGGCTGGTGACAACGTAATTTCTAGTATATTCATAAAAGTTCCAAGTCTGAGGCATTAATAATGGCAACCCACGTCAATGTGGATTGCCTCAGATTTGTAACTTTCCTAAGTTATTTCCGTTTTTTACATGTAGTGCCATTTACAAGCCCTTCCTTATCACATTCATATCAGAGTTTACCACTAACTTTGCTGAATCTGTTAGGTATATACTATATCATACATCATCGTAAGCAAGGTCGCCCGTCAAGCGACATTTTAACCAGCAATAATGTCATTGATAGTTTCTTTAACAGCTTCTACGCATCCATTCAGGTCTTTTTTTATATCATGTCCCCAGAAATGAAGCACTGTCCATCCCATAAGTTTAAGTTCGTTGTCCTTTTCTTTATCACGTTCCATATTATTTTCAATCTTATCTACCCAGTACAGTCCATGATCTCCTCTGAGAATCCGTGCTTTCTGCACATCCCAGTTATATCCATGAAAAAACTCACCATCACAGAATATCGCTATTCTGTATTTTGTAATCGCTATATCAGGTGACCCTGGAATTGCTTTATAATTCTTCCTGTATCGTATTCCCTCGCTCCAGAGTGCCTTACGAAGAATAATTTCTATATGAGTATCTTTCCCTCGTATATGCTGCATATTCTTATGTCTCTGCACCTTCGTAAGAACATCCGTCATGTAAATCCTAACCTCATTCCATATAAACCTTGTCAGTAAAATTATATTCTTTGCCACATGTGTTTTCAACTCATATGCTAGGAAAAATAATGTACCTTATTTATCACAAAACTGTTGAAACGGAATCTTATAACAGCTATAATAGGGAATGAAACGGGATATGATAATTCCCAGAGGTAAATTGATATGGCAGAAAGAAATCAGATACATATAAGACTTAACGATAGTGAACTTGCTGCACTTAGTCAGTACACTATTGATTCCGGAAACTCCATACAGGATACTGTTGAATCTGCAGTATGCCAGCTGATAAGCCAGTATTACATGAGGCAGAAAAAAGCAAACGCAAGGTTCACTTTTATAGATCTTTTTGCAGGTATCGGCGGAATGCGGCTTGCCTATGAAAACGCGGGTGGCAGATGTGTATATTCTAATGAATGGAATAAGTACTGCCAACAGACTTATTTTGCTAACTTTGGAGAACTTCCTGATGGTGACATTACAAAAGTAAATGCCTCTACTATCCCTGATCACGATATCCTTGTCGCTGGTTTTCCGTGTCAGCCTTTTTCAATAGCAGGTGTGTCTAAAAAAAACAGTCTCGGAAGACCTACCGGTTTTGAAGATAAGACTCAGGGGACTCTTTTTTTTGATGTATGCCGCATAATCAAAGCTAAACGTCCAAGGGCTTTCATGCTTGAAAACGTAAAAAATCTTAAAAGCCACGATAAAGGGAATACCTTCCGCATAATCATGGAATCTCTTAACGAGCTTGACTATCAGGTATTCTATAAAATTTTAGATGGTCAGAACTTTGTCCCGCAGCATAGAGAGAGAATAATCATTGTCGGTTTCGACCGTAAGAGATTTCCACAAAGTATCAGTTTTGACTTCAAGATAACACCGGTGAGCCCAAAACCGACTGTAAAAGATATACTTGATAAAAAAGTTGATGATAAATATACACTTTCTGATAAACTATGGTCATATCTACAGGCTTACGCTGAGAAGCATCGTAAAGCTGGAAACGGATTTGGATATGGTCTTGCTGATCTGAATGGTGTAAGTAGAACACTAAGTGCAAGATACTATAAAGATGGATCCGAAATCCTTATACCTCAGAAAGGAAAAAATCCTAGGAAACTCACTCCTAGAGAGTGCGCCAGACTTCAGGGATATCCCGAATCTTTTATTATACCTGTCTCAGACACCCAGGCATATAAACAATTCGGGAATTCAGTCGTTGTCCCATTGATTGAAAACGTTGCAGAACTTATTGTAGCAGAACTGGAAAAACTTGAAAAGGAGACTATTAATAATGAGCGACCAGACACCAGAGACGCCTCTCGCAGAGGAAGCTATACGAAAAGCAATGCAGGGAGAGAAGACCTTTTGCAAGTTTCTGTCAGCTAATGATACAGGTGAAACCGGCGGCCATCAGTCCGGAATATATATTTCCAAGCCCGCTGTTCCCATAATTTTTGACCATCCATTTGAAAAGGGCGAAAATCATGAGCGAACTATCAAAATTATATGGCAGGGAGAATTTGAAACAGAGGGACACTGTAAATATTACGGTCAGGGCACCAGGAACGAATATCGTATCACAGGCTTTGGGCACGGTTTTCCTTATCTCCATGCCGAATACACCGGAGCTCTGTTTGTCCTCATACAGATGAGTCATGATGATTACTGCGGATATGTTCTTAATACTGATGCCGAAATTGATCAGTTTCTCGACGCATATGGTCTGACTCCTCCACAGACTAATCGTCTGCTCGAAAAAAATGAACTTATACCTGAACTTCGTGAGAAAACCGAATTACAGGATTTTCTTAAACGGATTGGTGGCACTTTCCCCACATCCGAGGAGATGTCATCTGAGGCAAGACTGCTAAGCTATCTTTCTGGAATATCAAAGAATATGGTTATCGAAGATCCGGATCGTATTCTGGTATACTGGACAGAAATCGAATACAGACTTTTTAAAGCCATAGAATATAATAAGTATGGTGCAAGAGTCAGACAAGGGTTTGATAATATAGATGATTTTATGGAGATAGCCAATCAGCTTTCAAACAGAAGAAAAAGCAGAGCTGGAAAAAGTCTTGAGCATCATCTTGAAGCAATCTTTGACGGAAACAGCCTCAATTACTCTGCTCAGGCCATTACTGAGGAGAGAAAAAAGCCTGATTTCATCTTTCCTTCAATAGAGGCTTATCATGATATGACGTTCAACGCAGACGACATTATCACTCTCGCTGCAAAGACCACCTGCAAGGACAGGTGGCGTCAGATTTTAAATGAAGCTGACAGGCGTAAGGATAAGCCGAAATATTTATGTACCCTTCAGCAGGGAATATCCTCTAACCAGATTGAGGAAATGCATACTGAGCAGGTAGTACTTGTCGTCCCAAAGCAGTACATTAAAACTTTTCCAGCAGACAGATATGATATGATCTGGCCTATAAGCAGATTCATATCTTTTGTAAAAGAAAAAGAAGAACTTGCATGACTTCTCCTGAATATTCTATGGGCTGATTCTATATATGGATCAGCCCATAGGATTTTCTTCTTAATAATTCAAGAGCAGCTCTCCAAAATATCCTCTTTCTCTGTCAGTAATTGATCCAACCACTGCCCCTCTGTCAAGAAGACAGTTTCTCATTTCACAGCTTGTCTCAGGTAATAATGCGCATGCGTGGCAGGCGGCATAATTAAGCGAATCATAACCCTGAGCCTTAGATTCAATACATACAGGATCAGAAGAGCACCATGACGCATCCTGTAAAGCATTCATCAGAATCCGTTCAAAAGCATCAGTCTTACCATTTCTTACAAGTCCTCCAAGACTACCATCAGAATCAGAAGTAGATGTATACATCAGAATTCCAGACATTTTTATCGAGTCCTCATAAGAACTATATATTCTCTCTTTAATTGCAGCACCTGAATAACCGCACTCAATCGTAAGCTGTCTTATCAGAAGATGACTCAACGTATGTAGCAGAACATAACGAGGCGAAAAATTATCACAGTGAACATTACTTTTAGATAAGTTTTTTGCCATGCGTTCGTAGTAATTCTCATTTTTCTGCTCCCACTCATGGAGTCTGTTCTCATTGAGGCGAATAAATATCCCCTCTCCCAACATTTCTATCGCCGGAAGCCAGTCAAGTTTTTCCTGACTTAACGGAACACAATCTTCATCCATATGATATCCTTTAAATTTTGGATTCTCTGTGTCTGGCGAATCTGGAAAAATTCTCCTGAATCCTTTAAGTGCCAGTACTTCTCTGAGTCTCTTAACAAGAATTACATCATCAATATATTTTCTTATCGAATCAGCCACTTCAGTGCGTTCGATTCTGAACTGATAGTCGTCATCCTGTTCATAATCTCCGACACAGAACATCTGGTATTCATCTTCATATAGATCCTGACGAGTGTATTCAGTTGCTGTATTTTTTTTATCCCACCACTTGTCAATGGCTTTCCTTATTTCTTTCTCCGTATATTTGCCCTGATATATCAGGTTATAAAAAAGACCATTAATTGTCCCGGCAAGTTTCTCGCCTGAGTTATTTTTCTCATAGATATCTGTAATCTTGCTCCAGTTTGCCTCAATCTCCTGGTTCAGCTGGCTGCTCCATGGCGGTATTGTTAATGCGCTGGCCGTCTGTGCAAAATAAACATTAGATGCACCTCTCTGCAGTCCCCTCATTTCTGCCTCACATGGTACAGGATCATTGTAATCACTCTTGATACCAATCCAGGGTCTTTTCCCCCTGCAATGATATCCTCTCAGTGCGCCATCCGAAAGACTCCCGGCCATACTCCTTGACTTGCCACACGCTGTACAGGTAATGATAATACTTTCCAGACCACCCGTTTCATCTGAAAAGGTGACCTTGAGCTTATCATTAGCATTCTTTGCAGGACAGTCAGACAGATCACCATTATGAACCCACCATTTATATGGAAAATCCTCCAGATGGCCATTGACACATGCTGCAATAAATCTGGATGGCACAATATTCTTATGACACCGTTTACATGTGCGTCCTTTTTCATCTCCAAATCCCCAGTATGGCATAAGCCGTCCACAGCTCGGACAGAAATGCCATATAGGGAACCTCAATGCAGGAATATCAGCCTTAGGCTCACCATCTGTATTTGCAGAAGCATATGGCTCCTTAAATCCAGAGACGCCAAGTAGTTTTTCCAGATTCGGATCATGCAGTTCCGGACTATATTCTTTCCAGTTATCTGTAGCCGCGATTATAACAGAATAATCCGGGAGATCCGCAATCGCCCCACTTCCAAAAGTTGTAATAAGCTGCGTTCTTCTTAACTGGCCAACCACATTGCCCTTTTTATTATCTGAGCCTCCAAAATGTATTGCCATTATTTTTTCCTCCCTAGCAGATATATTCCAGACTGAGCATCTACATTCCTCATACTGTTCATTGTCCTGAATCTGTCATTTGAGATATCAGACTTCAACAAAGACTTTTTTCTTCCAAACCTGTCTGAATAAACAAGGTCACCTGTTGCTTCCTGCGCCCACAGATCCTCAATATCCTCCAGCTCTTTTATTACACTGTCCTCTTCTTCATAATCTACCTTATCTACATAGTCAAGTATTATGTCCTGCACCTTCTTAACGTCCGGATTTTCAGGATTATATGCCAGTGCTGACTCATTAGACAACATATCCGGAACAAGATATCTGCATAACGATACATAAAGTGCATGAAGTCCTCTATCGCGTGCTCTGTCAGCAAAAGGTGTAAGACTCGTAGCTTCGACATACCTGTATAATGCAGAATGATATTTTAAAAATTGTTCATAATGCGATCTGTCTCTTGATCTGTTAGCATTATAAACAGTGACAACCATACCGGGATTATCACGTCCAACACGGCTCGATGCCTGTATATACTCAGCATTGGTCTTGGGTTGCCCTGTTACAACCATAATACCAAGCCTTCCTACATCAACCCCCACAGAAATCATATTGGATGCCAGCACAAAGTCATAGACATCCTTGTGCTGTCCATCATGATAACCACGTTTAAGCCTGTCCTGAATGACATCAGTAATTTTAGAATTATCCATTCTGCTTGTGAGTTCTACGATATTATCATAACTTACATCCGGATTAACAACAGGCTTCAGATCAGCAAACTTCGTCTTTGCAAGATAGCTGAACCTGCTCTGAACATCATCCCGGATCTGTGTACTCGCGCCGCCAAGTTCACGTAAGCTGTTAAAATAATCAGTAATTGTCCAGAAATTATCTATGATTTCATCATCAAACCCACTTGCCTCAAGATATCTTGTCGCATACAACAGAGCTGCATTTACACGAATAAGTGTAGTAGTAGCTGTCAGCCCTATACCCATAACGCCAAAATATTTACGTGCAGGTCTTTGTTCTGGCTTTGATTCTACCGCAAAATACGAATCTTTAGCATTTATACCTTGCGGAGGAAACTGCCTGAAATCTTTGCCATACAGTTCCAGAATCTGATTTCCCGCATTCCTGATAGTTGCCGTTGAAGCTATTATTTTTGCTCCTATGCCATTCTTTTCACATAATTTTGTAATTGCCGCTTCGTATATGCCTACCATAGTACCAAGCGGGCCTGATATCAGATGCAGCTCATCCTGAATAATAAGATCTGGTGGATTCTTACCGGATGATATGCCGAATAACGTCGCTGGTTTATCGCTTAACGGTATCTGGGCAAATTTATCCACCGTTGCAACAATAAAATCTGGGAGATTTTCATATATTTCGTCATCAATAATATGTACAGGCAGACCATTTTCAGCAGTATGAAATTTACAGTCAGGATTAGAACATCTTATAATCATCCTTTTTTGTTTCATATCTACTGAATAGTTCTCTGCACCAAGTCTCTGACCACACCATGGGCATACCTTTATCTGTACAGGATCACCTTCTGATTCAGGAGAATCTCCTCGTTGCTGCTTTGTAAGAGAGCGTCTGGCTTCTTCCAGTTTATTCGGTGTCAGCTTTCCTCCTACCCATAATCCGATAGATATTTCTGAGCCTCCAATGTTATATTTTTCTCTTAACAGTTCACATGCGCAGATCAGCATACTCGCTCTTTCAAACTGCTGCAAAGTAAGCAGTCTCAGCGTATAGCGCATTATCACAGTTACACCATCATCCGAGCTGTTATTAAGCCTTCTATAAAAAATGGCAAAAGCTGCAATGCCTAGATATGCTTCTGTTTTTCCACCGCCTGTTGGAAACCAGAGAAGATCTACCAGATTTCTGTCTGCATCATGCTTATCTATAAATGATGGAAGCTCCTGCAAAATGAATGCTAGCTGGAATGGATACCATCTGATTTCCTCATCATTAATCGCATTCTCATCAACACCATTTTTTATAAGTGTCCGTTTCCTCTGAATAATCATAGCTTCATTTGCGTATCTGAACGCTTTCATTGCATCAGGATAGTCCACAGAGTCCCCTAGCATCCGGATTGCTTTGATAATTCTATTGTATGCATCCCTGCATTTACTTATATTTTCCTTTGCACATTCCAGATATCTGTCATCTATTTTTCCTGCCTGTTGCTCTATATTATCTATCCAGGTTTTATAGTTCTCAATGAAATCATTAAGCGCTGTCTGAATATCATTATTATCCCCACTAGATAGGAAATACATAGAAAGGACTTTTTTATTATCAATATCCCCTGCCATCATCTGCTGAAGATTATATGATGACAACCATGAATTGCCTATCCATTCTGGTCTCTCATGTTCCTGATCCCATTTTGCTGAGCATCCATGCCCCTGGCAGTAGCATACTCTGTCAGAATAAAGCATTTCCAGTTCAAGAAGTTCTTTATCCGTTGAAATATTCTGCTGTTTGTTTATATCAGCAAAAATTCCGTTTTCATTATCTCCTGATACAGTCAGATATACCTGAAAGGCACAATTCATTGCTCTAAGCATTTTATCATGGATATCAGCAATAATATTTTCATTAACCAGAACTATTGTGATGATTCTTTCACCACTGTCCAATACCGCATGTGAGAAAATCTTTAATTTCATTTCCTTGTCGAGCTGAACCGATATAATCTTCTTTTTATCAACACCTGACAAATCAACATCCTGATCAAACTCGGACAGACTCCTCTTCCACAAAATGTCAGGTTTTCTCTGAACTTTCTCCCATAGCGAAATATCTATACCAGCACTATCGGCATCTTCATACTTTACTGGATTATAAAATGCATAGCTGCCCCTTATTTTTACCTTTGATATTCCAGGAACCAGTGCACATGTAATCCCCAATGAAGAAGGATTTCTCTGATTGCTCAGTGAAATAGAAGCATCATATGTCTCTGTCTCATTCTCAAGAAAAGGATCTCTTGCCATATCTAATTCTGATTCCGTATCATCCTGAGGATATAGCTTTCCCATGATATAATACTGGGTTGGTATTTCAGAAAGAACTTCATCCTCCTTTACCGGGCCTATAAAATCTTTTTCCATTATATCTTCAATTATATTTCTTGCCTCATAATACTTTGAGTAATCTGCCATGTTGCCTCCCTGATTCATCAAGGCTTATACCTATGTCCAAAGCCAGAAATCATGATACCATTCCAGATATATGCACCATCAATTTCACAAGCCCCATTTAAACTATATCCATTTAATGACACACATGTAGTGACCCCATCAAAATATATATCATTCAATCCATCCGGAAAATACTTAGGATCAATGTAATCATAATTATTGAATACTCTCTGTATAGCTTTTTTCATATTCCTATAAAAAGATTCCGTTGTATATCCGAGAACAAGGCTTTCTTTTTTCTCTGGCACAATCTTATAAATAACTTTCCTTTCAGTATTCCTCAGATCTCTTTTTATCAATTTAATCCTGTCGCCTGGCATCAGTTCTTCATTGATAAAATCCTGAATCTCTGAGCTTGCCGCAAAAGATCTTTCATCCACGTCATTTTCAATTCCTACCTCAAAATGAGACAGATATTTATGATGCTGACGGCCTGCTCCCTTAAAGCATCTTCTCGTTTCATCTTTCATAATGCTTATATACTGATTCTTCAGCCCAATTTTTTCTATATTCTTTCTTGCCCTTGTAAGAGCAACATAGCATACCTTATTCTCAAGTATGTCAGATTTACTATCATCCTCCATTGATGAGATGACATCTTCTAATACGAGTACAGTATCAAATTCTTTTCCTTTTGCCCTATGTATATTACTTACGGTAATAGGGTATTCCACATCATCCGGATTCCTGAATAACAGTGGATCCTTTGGATTCTGAATCAGCCCCTTTATGAGATCACCTATTTCATAATGATTCTGGGCAGAATCCCTCTGAGTACCTATGAGGGCATACCAGTACCTTTTTATGGTCTCTTCGTCTTCAGCATAATAATATGCAAATATGGAGCTGAACTCCTCATAATCTATAACATCAGTATCTGTATTACATAACACGTCAGAAATCCATTTGGCAAATTTCTGAGTCCCGCTAGGTTTCTGCAGATTATGATCAACATCTTCATTTCTTAACCATGCCGATATCTGCAGAGCCTGTCCATTCGTTCTAGTCAGAATACCAACCGTACCTTGTTCCTCATATCTTTTTGCATCATCTTCTGTAAAATGCTTTATATTTACATCCGATTCATGTATGTCCAGGCTCAACTCCTTTACAGCTTTTATCATCTCGTCCTTTTTGCCTGAGAGAATTGCCTTTCTATAAGGCAATATACTATTTCCCAGTTCGTCACCCTGTCTGTAGTTATGTTCAAATGATAGATACTCTGCATCTTTATAGGTTGAAAACAGCTCATTATAGAAATCAGACGATGACATGATCTGATTATCTTTTACAGTAAGATAATCATACAGCGACTGGCATGAATCTCCTAAAAGAGTGAATCCACACTTTTCAGGCAGAGCTTTAAGTATAGAAAGAACAAGACCTGCTCTTACCCCAACAAGATCCTGAACTTCATCAACTATTATATGCTCATAATCCTCAAATATTCCTTCAAATCTGTCTATAATCGATGTTGCAGTCCTTATTCTGCTGTCATAATCAGCAGATTCCAGTCTGAACTCCTCAGGAAGCAGCTCAGCCTTTTCATCCTGCACCCATGCGATAAGATATGTGGCAAACGAATCAAAGGTTCGTACATCAACCAGGTGCCACTTCAAAGGCAGTTCTTCATTCATTGCAGCTTTTTCAAGACGTGACTTGATAACCTCAACTGCTGCTCGTGAAAAACATAGCACAAGAATATTCTCAGGATCAACCTCCTGTTCACTCAGCATATACTTGATTTTTTCAATAAGAGTCCATGTCTTTCCTGTTCCTGGACCAGCGTTTACAATCGTCCTTTTATATGGTTCCGATTCTATAACTGACTGCTGAGTAGTTTCAACAAATGATTCAAAGGAAATATCCACCACCGGTCCTATATCAATTATATCCGGCTCTTCTTTTTCACCTGACAGCACAATATTCAGATACTTTTCAAGATTCTCCGGCTTTCTTACAATCAGAATATTTGGTCTGTATTTATCAGATTTAAGATTTCCATCTTTGTCAAAAGTATCACCGTTCAAAGGATTAAATGTCAGAGAAGTATAGACCTTAAAGCAATCTCTGTCCCCCTCTTTCCTATGTTGCATACTGAAAATATTTTTTCTGTACTTTCCAATGCCTACATAGTTGTTGGTATCTGTAAACTCCTTAAAGCCTTTTTCCTTTATTTCTGACTTTTTTTTATCAACAAGTAAACGAATGAACTCCATAGAAAACTGCTTATCAGCTGGTTCCTCATCTTTTTCATTTATTAGTTCTGATTCATTACTTTCATCGTGATTTCCATGTTCTGTCAGGATAGTTGTACTGAAATCTGCTTCTATTTTTTTCTCTGACTTATAATCTTCTTCTCTGTAAAGATGCTCACTCTTCTTGTCATCAAAAGCTTCAGCCGCTACCGCTGAATTATCATTTTGCTTTAGTACATCAAGTTCCTGTTTATCAAAATCCGGTCTGCACCTTTCAAAATTTACGCAATCAGTGTTAATACATCTGCAGACAACCCTTTCATGTCCATCTTCTATTACTGTCCCAAACGGGTAATCATCTTCATCTGCATATGAACAATGCAGTGAGACCTGACGGTATTCCTTCTCCTGAATATCTGAGAGCCTGTACTTACCCTTTGTCTTTTCATAAAGCTTCCTGATGGCAAAAGGATCCCTTACTTTTGAATAAAAGTGCTCGTCAAATTCACCATCCTTATTTAATGGTTGTAAATTACTTTTAAAATTCACTTCGCTTTTGAATATATTGCTGTTCATTTTTTCGTTTTCTCCTCTGGAAGCTTGTAATAGCATTTAAGATACGGATACTCCCAAATCCGGCTGAACTCTGAAGGACGCATAGTACTACCGGCCTTGACATTAAAAACCATATTCTCATCCACAAATGCTTCGATCTTGATTTTCTCCTGTAGAAATCCATACGATGGAACTTCAAGTGTCCTGTATTTCTCCAATGAGTTATCTATATCAGGACTTCCGCTGAAAACAAGCCTTGCTTCTGAGGTATCATCAACCATACCAAAATCACATTTAATATAGCATTTTGACAACGGTACATCTTTTTTTAGAATCTGGAAAAAGCTGCCATCACTCATAACGAGACCTATCTGCTGGTTTGTGTAATATCCTCCAGGGGTCATTGCCAGTCTTGCAGCACCAAGACTGACATTCCACATTGTCTCTTCTGGGAAATATAATTTATCTCCATACACTTTATCCAGCTTATCAAGTAACGGTCGCAGATTACTGCTTCCTCCCACAAGCAGAATTCTGTCTATATTTGCTAATCCTACACCAGACTGGTCTATCGTCTTTTTAAGGCACTCAATTGCTTTATCTACTTCTGGTTCAATTATATCCGCAAACCAGTCATAATCCAATGTTTCCCTGCAAGTTCCCAATTTGCCATAGCTATTTAAGGATATGGTAGCTGTATCATCATCTGCAAGATTTCTTTTGGCAAGTTCAGCTCTGACAAGCATATTATCCCTGTCAGATGAAGGCATATCCTCAAACGAAACTTCTATTCTCTTTTTTCTTGCAATTTTCGAATGCACTCTGTGTGCAATTTTTTCATCAATATAGTCTCCCGCGATATCTAATCCATTTGTTGCAAGTTCAGATATGCGCCCACCTTCATTTTTTATTATGGATACATCCAAGGTACCACCGCCCCAGTCAAAGACTGCAACTACAGATGAACTTTTCAGATCCCCATAGTTTGCATAAAATGCCGCTGTAGGCTCGCTTATAAATGAACTTATATGTACTCCTGCCTTATCTGCGGCCTCTCTCAACTTCTCCCTCTTCTTTGGACTAAACCCTACTGGAATAGCAACAACCGCTCTGCTCATATCACTCTTTGTCTGCTCTTTAACGCTCTTCTTCAAAGCTTCAAACATTGCAGCCGCAATATCTACTGGAGTCCATTCTTTCCCTGCTACCTCAATAGATTTATCCTCATCAATTATGGTCTTGACTGATGGAATGTATTCACATGATTCGCTCAGCTCCATTCTCCTGTTTCTTGCAGCACGTCCTGTATAAACTTCACCTGTCTCTTTATCTATAGCAACAACTGAAGGGATAGGTCTCCCCTCATCATCACCATAAAAGAAACGCTGCAGCTTTCCATCTGCTACCATATAACCAACAGTAGCACTGCTTGTCGTACCGAAATCAATCCCAAAATAGTTATTCGTATTCGCGTCCATTTTGCCTCTCATTATTCAAACCTAATTCCCAGCTTTTCAAGAGCTCTGAAAATATTTTTCAACTGTTCTCTTAAATTCTCACCCAGATCCACACTCATAGGCATCTGCACCGCATCCATGAAATCCTTATACTCTATCTGAAGTCCGGATTTGATTTTATTAGTAAGAACCGTGACCTTTTTATTATCATCGCCTGATAAAGCATCCGCCATTTTTGAAAGATCTTCTGCTCTTTTCTCTGACTCCTTCAAATCATCTACCAGTTTACTAATTTCATCCTGATCATTTCTATGTACTGCATTAAGATGATGATTTGTATCTCTTAATGATTCCATATCCTGATTCAAGGTTTCTAATTTTATTTTGTTTTTTTCCAATTCCCCGCTAAGATCATCGTTCTTTTTTTTCAGGCTCTCTATCTGCATCCTCAGACTATCTGCTTTACGACTGAGTGTTTTGTTCTCTTCAGCAAGATGCCTGATTGTCTGTTCACTTTTCTCATCAATATATTCACCTTTATCTATAATGACTGGCAGCTTATTGTCTTTATTCTTCTCATCTTCACCATATACAGCTGCCTCAGCAGCATCATTTTCAATAACTGATGTAGTACCACTATCCTCTGAGGAAGTATTCTTACTATCCTTTTCATTTGATAAAGAATTATTCTTATGCCAACTTAACAACCAGTCGTTAAGAATTTTATAATTTTCTTTCTGTTCTCCGGTATATTTCTTCAGATTACCACTATCTGCCATTTTCTTCATAATGGGAATGATTATATCTACAAACTTACATACCGTCGCAGTTGAAATAAGGTGTTTGTTAATCATCTCATCAAGATTCGGCATCTTCTTAGCACTTAATTCACTAAGCACATATTTTTTTAGTGCTTCATCTGCACGGCCATATATCTTTTTATCTTTATTAACCATGACCACCGGAATCCATTCAATCAATTTGCTAATAAGCTTGTTATCCATCTCTTTTTCATTCACAGACAAGGTAAAAAGGTGATATAACATTTGCGTTTTTTTATCACACCCCTGTTCCTTAGAATATTTTCTATCACAGAGTGGTCTTATCATTTTATATGGATCATCCTTACTCTTTATATATTCATAGAACGGCTCTGCGCCACAGAATCTGCTAAAGCTATCCCATAATAATTTTTCTGCATCGTTATCAAAACCAGACATTTTTACATAACTGAGCCAGGCATTTTTATATTTCTTTCTTTCTTCTTTATTCGGTTTTCTGATATTTCCAGACTCAGTTCTTATATCAAGAAGCCGCTTCATCTCTATCTTATAATCTTCCATTAAGCCTATCAACTCCGTATTTCTATCTCCGTTACTATCAACAGTTGATTTAGTTTTTACATTCAACTGTGATAATAGTATTATATTCCAATATGCCTAAGATTTCATCTATTATTTTAAACTGAATCAGATATCAACTCCACCGTCTGTGCAGACAGCCGGTTATACATATGCATGCTTTCTTCAACATATTCTGCTATCTGCTCATATGAGGCCAGATCATCACTATAAACCTACTCTGCCACCATGTCCGCGCAGTATACCATATGCGTATTACCGGTAGAGATGAACTGGCTGAGGCCGTCAAAAGCACTTTCCGGAAGTGTACTGCTTCCTGCTGTAAGCAGTATATGGGCAGCAAGAGCACTCAGATTCCTGTTCTATAGTTTCGATATCCATAAAGTTTCCCGTTCTTACAAAAAAACTTGCAATATTTCTATTCTGTGATAATATATAGTTAATTAAGATAACTCGTGAAGGATGAACGCTGGGTCCCAAAATGGGGTAAGCCGCAAGGCCGAGCATTCCTATGTGCCTGGGGTTATCTTTTTTCTTGTCTAAGACTCTCTACGAACTTGTCCGGATTCTTCTTTATCTCGTCAAATACAAAATCAACAAACTGCTGCGAATATGTATATCTCTCATTCTTTCCAAACTCATGCTTGTAAGCAAACTTTGGCTCAGACTTGACATCATAGAAGTCCATTACAAGTTTCAACACATATTTATTAAAGCCCTTCTCATAGTCAATCCTTATATTATTCTTCGCCATTTTTTCTCTAATGGCAGTGACAACAGTATTGAATGTATATTTATGAGTGTCCGCCGGATCCTTAAGTTCCTTTACGATTGCAACTTTATTATCAGATCCGTTTTCTATTGATACCTTAAAATCTGCCTCATCCTTCTTTTTGGTAATATACAGATTCTGCCGGATATTTATGGCAAACTTGTCTGAAGCATATGTACTGCTGAGCACATCTATTTCATTCGCCTGCTGTATAAACTTCTCTGCCACCTCAGGCGAATACTTCATCCTTATCTGCTCATTCGTAAGCGGCTCATATCCCTCAACCCTGTACCTGATTGTAGGCTTATTATAGACCTCCAGCCCCATAATAAATGCCTCTATGCTCTTGTCTATAAGACGTTTGTGTTCCTGTTTCATAGATCACCTATATCTATATTTGAAATCGTAACATGGACAATTCTGCTCCCCTGATCAGCCTGCATAGCATCATCCGAATGCGATGGTTGTGGCAAAGCATAAGAAATTCCTGCTTTATCAAGCAGACTTTTCAGATACCGATTCTCTTTTTCAAGATCATGAACTCTGTTTTCAAGCGAGTTCAAATCTTATTCAGACATACTATTTCCCATGTAAGCCAGTATTGCCAGTTACGACAGAATAATATCATATCCGGTCCACTTTAGCCAGATATACACAAATCCAATAAATGCCATTGATTTTCACAACAGGTCAATCCGACTCATTGCAACACCAAAAGATTTCACTGGCTGAGCAGATATTTTCACTATAGGCCTGTACAACACACGACAGCACCAACAAAATTTTCCTGCCAAACAGATATTTTCACTATAGATTCAAACCGTCTGGAATAGTACCAATAATTTTTCAGAATTTTGGTGCCGTCCGACTTTTTTCATGCGTATGGTGAAAATACCATGCACTATACTAATGCTTATATGGTGCGGTAAATCTGTAAATGTATCTATTGTGAAAATCATCTGGAATTCCACAGGCAAAACTGGTGCTGTCGCGGATAAACTTATGCTATTGTGACAAAAAGCCATGAGAACTTTATTCTCATGGCTTTTTATGTTTTTCTATGTTGATATTATATAAAGTTTTATAATATATTTATGCAAATGTATTATAATATTTTTCTCACTCGAATTCTATTGTGCCTGGCGGCTTGGATGTAATATCATACATTACACGATTTACATGACTTACTTCATTTATGATTCTTGAAGTCACTGTCTTGAGCACCTCATACGGTATCTCTACAATATCTGCTGTCATGAAGTCGACTGTATTCACGGCGCGAAGCGCGATCGCGTAATCGTAGGTTCGCTCATCGCCCATGACTCCAACGGAGCGCATGTTTGTGAGGGCTGCGAAATACTGACCAGCGGTCTTGTTGAGGCCTGCCTTTTCCATCTCTTCACGGAAGATGGCGTCAGCGTCCTGAACTATTGCGACCTTATCAGGTGTGACCTCTCCGATGATACGGATGCCGAGGCCCGGGCCCGGGAATGGCTGTCTCATAACAAGCTCCTCAGGGATACCGAGATGAAGACCTACCTTTCTTACCTCATCCTTGAAGAGGTCTCTGAGCGGCTCTATGATCTCCTTGAAATCCACATAGTCAGGCAGACCTCCGACGTTGTGGTGAGACTTGATGGTAGCGGACTCGCCGCCCAGTCCTGATTCCACTACATCAGGATAAATGGTTCCCTGAACCAGATAATCTACTTTTCCAATCTTCTTTGCCTCCTGCTCGAAGACACGGATGAAATCCTCGCCGATTATTTTTCTCTTTCTCTCAGGCTCTGTGACGCCCTTTAAGTCACCGAAAAACTTCTCAGAAGCATCGACTCTGACGAAATTCAGATCATACGGTCCCTCAGGTCCGAATACCTTCGAGACGAGGTCGCCCTCATCCTTTCGAAGGAGACCATGGTCTACAAAAACGCAGGTCAGGTTCTTTCCGATGGCCTTCGACATAAGAACGGCAGCGACTGAAGAATCGACACCGCCCGAAAGAGCGCAGAGAGCCTTGCCGTCGCCTACTTTTTCACGGATCTGCCTTATCGTTCTCTCGGCAAAATCCTCCATGCGCCAGTCGCCTGAGCAGCCGCAGACCTTGATAACGAAGTTTTTAAGCATCTGGCTGCCGAACTGTGAATGGAGCACCTCAGGATGGAACTGGAAGCCGAATAATTTCTTCTCGGAATTCTCGACCGCTGCATAAGGACAGTTCGCAGTGTGCGCTATAGTCCGAAAGCCTGCTGCCGTCCTTGTGATGTAATCGTTGTGGCTCATCCAGACAATCGACTTCTCCGGCACATCGTCAAAAAGCTCTGACTTAGGCGAATCGAGAGTGAGCTCGGTCTTTCCGTACTCTCTTTCACTAGCCTGCTGCACATCTCCTCCAAGCACATACATCATAAGCTGGGCACCGTAGCAGAGTCCAAGCACCGGGATCCCGAGATTGAAGAGTTCAGGTGAGCAGGTGGCTGCACCCTCTTCGTAAACACTGTTCGGCCCGCCCGTAAGAATGATTCCCTTAGGGTTCATAGCCTTTATCTGCTCTATGTCAGTCCTGTAAGAATAGATCTCGCAGTAGACATTGCATTCTCTGACACGACGCGCGACCAGCTGATTGTACTGACCGCCAAAGTCGATCACGATGACTTTTTCCTTTTGATCCATTAGACGCTCCTTTTTAAATATGTGACTTGTAACCCTGATAACATATATTACCTTATTTGCGATATTTTTTCCATAGGGAGTTTATTTTTCAAAGAAAAAACCGATAAAAAAATAAAGGAGTCTACACTATGAGCAATTACACAGTCACGAATAACCTCTACCTGAGGAACCTCTATAAATCAGTCGATTCATCTCTTGCCGGAAAGACCGCACGCGCGGAAGCCTCAAAGCCGAAGCTTATATACGCAGATTCGTCTGCACTGCAGAAAGGCATCAGTTCCTTAGCTGATGAGGATTACGGCGACCCGGATGAAGAGGACAGCAAGATCACGAAGGCTAATTTTTATAAAAAAATGAAAGCCTTCGCCGACTCATATAACTACACCTTGGATTCATCTTCATCCTATTCTACAAACCGCTACGCAAAGAACGCTTCAAAGCAGATGAAGGCTCTCGTAAAGAAATACAGCGATGAGCTGGAAGACCTTGGAGTTTCATTTAACGACAAAGGATATATGGAACTTTCAGAATCAGCCTTCGATAATATCGACGAAGCTGATTTCGAAAATACCTTCGGAAAAGACTCCGATTTTATGAAATCCCTGAATTCAATCGCCAAGAAGCTGAACCGGCATATAGATGTACAGGCTTAAGACTTTAAAACCGCCAGAAATGGCGGTTCTTTTGATGTCTTGACTAACCCCTTCTTACTTACTATAATAAATTCTGATTGCGAGCAAATTGATTCGTATATTTTTTAAAGGAGAAAAAATGGAAGACTGTAACAATCTAGAGAATGTCAGGATACTTACTCACCCGCTTATCCAGCACAAGATTTCAAGACTTCGTGATAAGACGACTGGAACGAATGAGTTCAGAAAGCTTGTTGGAGAGATAGCAATGCTTGAGGGCTTCGAAGCTCTCGCAGACCTCCCTCTGAAGGATATCGAGGTAGAGACACCTATTGAGAAATGCATGACACCTGTCATAGCAGGAAAGAAGCTTGCCATAGTTCCTATCCTTCGTGCAGGACTTGGTATGGTAGACGGAGTTTTATCACTCGTTCCTACTGCAAAGGTCGGACACATCGGACTATACAGAGATCCAGAAACGCATGAGCCTCACGAGTATTACTGCAAGCTTCCGAGCCCTATCGAGCAGCGTACGATCGTTGTAGTAGATCCGATGCTTGCTACTGGTGGTTCAGCAACTGCCGCTATTAATTTTATCAAGCAGCACGGCGGCAAGAAAATCAAGTTCATGTGCATCATCGCTGCTCCTGAGGGTGTCATCCGCCTTCACAATGAACATCCTGATGTTCAGATCTACATAGGTCATCTCGACAGAGAGCTGAACAAAGACGCTTACATCTGCCCGGGTCTTGGTGACGCGGGAGACAGGATTTTCGGTACTCTTTAAGGTGGAGAATTATGGGTATTTTTTCAAAGGCTGACTCCTCTGACGTCAAGCCTCTGCATATCATTATCGTAGGGTGTGGCAAGGTGGGTCACACTCTTATTGCTCAACTCTCAAAAGAAGGAAACGATATCACGATAATCGATGAGAGTGAGCAGAAAATAAACGATATCACTAACCAGTACGACGTTATGGGGATCGTCGGGAACGGCGCGAGCTATAGCGTTCAGAAGGAGGCCGGTATCGATGATACCGATCTTCTTATTGCTGTAACTGATTCAGACGAGCTTAACCTCCTCTGCTGCACAATTGCCACCAGAATCGGTAAATGCTCGGCAATCGCCAGAGTCAGAAACCCTGAATATTCAACAGAGCTTAACTATCTGCGTGACAGACTGGGCCTTGCCATGATCATCAATCCTGAGATGGAAGCTGCCATGGAGGTCGCCAGAGTCCTCTATCTGCCGAGCGCACTTGAGGTCAATTCCTTTGCGCACGGCGAAGCTCAGATGATAAAGTTCAAGGTCAAGGAGGATTCAAAGCTCGTCGGCGCGGCTGTCCACAATATCGCAAAAGAGGCGAAGGGCCTGCTTTTTACAACGGTCCTGCACGATGGAGAAGTAATCATTCCCAACGGTAATTACATTTTTTCTGCAGGAGATATGGTATCCTTCGTCACATACCGCCACAACGGAAAGAACGCGCTGAAGTCACTTGGCGTTCCTACATCGAACGTCAGGGACTGCATGATAATAGGCGGTGGAAAAGCCGCTTACTACCTGGCTTCTCAGCTCATCCACGAGAATATCTCCGTCAAAATAATAGAGCGCAGCATTCACCGCTGTGAGGAACTATCAGAGCTTCTCCCAAACGCCATCATCATCAACGGTGACGGAACAAACGCTGACCTGTTAAAGGAGGAGGGAATCGAGACAGTCGATTCATTTGTCCCTCTTACAGGAATCGACGAGGAGAATATCCTCCTTACGCTCCATGCCAAGCAGGTTTCAGAGGCAAAAGTCGTTACAAAAATCAACCGCTTTGCATTTTCGGATGTAATAAATACGCTCGATCTCGGTAGTATAGTTTATCCGCGTATTATCACATCAGAGGCTATCATTGCCTACGCGAGGGCAAAGAGAGCTTCGATGGATTCAAACATCGAGACGCTCTATCACTTATATAACGATAAGGTCGAGGCCATAGAGTTCCGCATCGGCAAGCCTTCACAGGCTACCGGAACACCTCTTAAGGATTTAAAGCTCCGTGGGCATCTGATGGTCTCATTTATAAACAGAAACGGTCGTATTATTTTTCCAACAGGTGAAGATACGATAGAGGTCGGTGATACGGTAATGATCGTAACCACACACACCGGCTTCTCAGACATAGTCGATATCCTCGCTTAATCGTAGAAAATCAATATGAATCAATCTATTATCAAATACATACTTGGAAAGGTCCTGGCTATTGTTGGACTGCTTATGGCGGTCCCAATAGTCACAGGCATCATATATCACGAACAGGAAACATTCGCCTATGTCGCGGTAGGAGTAGTAAGCTATCTCTTAGGACATTTTGTCAGCAGAAAAAAGCCTAAAAACACTGTGTTCTACCTGAAGGAGGGCTGCGTTGTCACTGCCCTCTCCTGGATACTTATCTCGATCATCGGCGCGATTCCTTTTATGCTTACCGGAGAGATCCCGAACTTCATCGACGCGATGTTTGAAACCAGCTCAGGTTTTACAACTACCGGAGCCTCTATTTTAAAAGATGTCGAGGCCCTTTCACACGCGTCCTTAATCTGGAGAAGCTTCACTCACTGGATCGGCGGCATGGGAGTTCTTGTATTTCTTCTCGCTGTTATCCCTATGTCGGGCGGCTCGAATATCAACCTTATGCGTGCCGAATCCCCGGGACCATCCGTAGGAAAGCTGGTTCCGAAGATCAGAAGCTCAGCCAGCATCCTATACCGGATCTACTTCGGTATGACAGTAGTCCAGATTGTGCTTCTGATCATCGCAAAAATGCCTGTTTTTGAAGCTCTGTGCATCACCTTCGGGTCAGCCGGAACTGGTGGTTTCGGTGTCAGAAATGACAGCTGCGGAAGCTACACTCCGCTTCAGCAGTGGATCACAGCGATTTTCTTTGTACTGTTCGGCGTGAATTTTAACTTCTATTATTATATACTCGCAAAGGATCCGAAGAAGAGCTTCAGGATGGAAGAGGTGAGAGCCTATTTTGGCATAATAGCAGCTTCCGTCTTCTTAATTTTTTTCAATATCTGCGGACGCTTCGACACAGTCTCTGCTGCCCTTCGCGCCGCCTTCTTTCAGGTCGGATCTATTATAACGACCACAGGTTATTCGACTGTAGACTTTAATCTCTGGCCTACCTTCTCTAAGGCTATACTGGTGCTTCTGATGTTTATAGGCGCCTGCGCCGGTTCGACTGGCGGCGGCTTCAAGGTATCGAGGATCATCATTGCTTTCAAGACTTTCCTGAAAGAGGCGAACTCATACATCCACCCGAAGAGCGTCAAGAAGATAAAAATGGACGGAGAATGTGTCGAACACGACGTTATCCGCTCTGTGAATGTCTATATGATCACCTACCTGACGATTTTCGTCCTGTCGGTGCTTCTCGTATCGATAGAGGGAAAGGACCTGATCACCTCCTTCACTTCGGTGGCTGCCACATATAATAACATCGGCCCGGGACTGGCCGTGGTGGGGCCTGCGGCGAACTTTGACAGTCTGTCATATTTTTCAAAGATCGTGCTGATATTCGACATGATTGCTGGAAGACTCGAGCTGTTCCCGCTCCTGATCCTCTTCCACCCGGCAGTACTTAAAGACATTTTCGTAAAGAAAAAATGCAGTCAGTCTGCAAAATAAAAAGAGCGCCCCTTTGGGGCGCTTATTTTTTGATCTTATTTGGAGGCTATGACCTGTCTCATATCATACAGGCCTGCTGGTTTTCCTTTGAGGAACTTTGCTGCCTCAACTGCGCCTTTTCCAAAGACTGCCTTCGAGGTGGCCTGGTGCTTGAAGGTGATAACCTCATCCTCTCCAGCAAAAATAACCTCATGCTCTCCTACGATATTACCGCCGCGGATGGATGAGATACCAATCTCCTTAGCGTCTCTCTTCTGTCTGCGGTCGTGTCTGTCATAGATGTAGGTGTATCTGCCGTCAGCCGCATCGTTTACAGCGTCGGCAAGTGCTAAGGCTGTACCGCTTGGTGCATCGAGCTTCTGGTTATGATGTGCCTCTACAATCTCTACATCAAAACCTGCATCTGCAAAAACCTTTGTAGCCTTTTCAAGCAGCTCTAAGAGGGTGTTGATTCCAACCGACATATTCGCAGAGCGGAGGATAGCAACCTTCTTTGATGTGTCGTTTACTTTTGCAAGCTGAGCATCTGAAAGGCCTGTCGTGCAGAGTACAACAGGTATCTGTTTCTCTGCCGCATAGTCGAGGAGGCCATCAACTGCCTTTGCATTTGAAAAATCAATGATGACGTCAGCATCCACGTCACACTCGGCTGGTGAAGCGAATACAGGGTAATCGTTCTTTTTCTCCGTGTATGGATCAATTCCTGCAACGATCTCACAGTCGTCATCCTTTGAAACTATCTGTGTGATGACCTGTCCCATGTGGCCATTTGCACCGTTCATAATAATTCGTGTCATAATAATCCGTAATCCTTCATTGCTTTCTTTAATCTCTCGAGGTTAGCTGGCTCCATGTCGCAGAGCGGAAGACGAAGCGGTCCAACCTCTTTACCCATCAGGTTCATGGCGGTCTTTACAGGGATTGGGTTTACCTCGCAGAAGAGCGCATCGACAAGAGGAAGCTCACGAAGCTGCATCTTTCTGGCCTTCTCGATATCGCCATTTAAGAAGCTCATGACCATCTCATGGACATCGTTTGGAGCGATATTTGAGACAACTGAGATAACACCGATTCCGCCAAGTGAAAGAATAGGAACCACAAGTCCGTCCTCACCTGAATAGAGCTCTAAGTCTCCATCGCAGAGACGCATCATCTCTGAAGTCTGAGCGAGGTTTGCTGTTGCGTCCTTTACTCCGACGATGTTCTTCTTAGTCTTATGAAGTGTAGCTACTGTCTCCGGTGCGATATTAGTGCCGGTTCTTCCAGGAACATTATAAAGAATAAGCGGAAGCTTTGTAGAATCAGCTATAGCGCTGTAATGCTTTACGAGGCCCTTCTGTGTAGCTTTGTTATAGTACGGAGTAACCACGAGAGCAGCATCAGCGCCGTGCTCCTCAGCCTCCTGTGTCAGCTGAATAGCTGTAGCTGTGCAGTTGCTTCCTGTGCCTGCTACTACAGGGATTCTGTGCTTTGTGAATTCAACTGCCTTCTTTATGCACTCGCTGTGCTCTTCCATAGAAAGTGTAGAGCCCTCACCCGTGGTACCAACTATAACGATAGCATCTGTACCTCCGGCGATCTGCTCCTCTATGATCTCCTCGAGCTTGTCATAATTAACTGACTCGTCAGCATTCATAGGTGTAACAATGGCTACACCTGCTCCTTTAAAAACTGCCATTTTTTCTCCTTCTACTTATTACTTTCATCTATGATTTTATAAATCTGGTCGCATCTTTTTCTGAGACCATCCGGCAGGATCATCCCTGTGAGGATAAGCTGCATCGAATCAGGTCCTAATGAGATAAGATTTATCATATCATCCTCGGATACTATTCCCTCATCGGAAAGGCCTAAGAATTCATCTAAAACCAGGATATCGCACTCACCTGTAGTCAGGACCTTTCTGGCAAAGCCTAGTCCGTTCAGGATATTCTGCTTCTCCTCCTTCTTTTCTTCCTCGTTCAGCTCGCTGAAATTATGCGTGCTCCGCTCAAATGAAAAGGCCTTGACCTCTGGCTCAAGCCGTTTGAAATAATCCTCATCCAGCTGGCCTTTAAGAAACTGAATCAGATACACACTCTTCCCCACTGAAGCAGCCCTTATAGCGTTCCCCAGCGCCGCGGATGTCTTTCCCATCCCGGGGCCATAATACACCTGAATTTTTGCCATAAATACCTCTCTATGACATTCGGCATTCTGCCGCTTACAATATAATCTAAGTTATTTTATCACAAATGTATATTTTTGGCAAAGAGTCTTATCAGACAGATTGCCTAAATTTTTTGAGATATTTATGATAATTTCGTCATTTTTCTTATTGTTTTGTTTTTCTCAGATGATATAATATAAAAGTTGCATTGCAATCAAATAGTTAAAAATGAGGTGTAAAAATGATTCAGACAAGAGAAGATATCAGAAACGTCGCTATCATCGCACATGTCGATCACGGTAAAACGACGCTTGTAGATCAGCTGCTTAGGCAGAGCGGTGTCTTCCGAGAGAATCAGGAAGTGCAGGATCGTGTCATGGACTCAGGTGCCATCGAGCGTGAGCGTGGAATCACTATCCTGTCCAAAAATACTGCCGTAAAGTATAAAAACACAAAGATCAATATCGTAGATACTCCGGGACACGCTGATTTCGGCGGTGAGGTTGAGCGTATCCTTAAAATGGTCGATGGTGTCGTACTTCTTGTCGATGCCTTCGAGGGTGTTATGCCTCAGACGAAGTTCGTTCTGATGAAGGCCCTTGCCCTTAACCTTCCTGTTATAGTATGTATTAATAAAATTGACCGTCCAGGCGCAAGACCTGCAGAGGTTGTTGATGAGACACTCGAGCTCTTCATGGATCTCGATGCTACAGATGAGCAGCTCGATGCTCCATTCATCTACGCTTCGGCAAAGGATGGATATGCTATAAATAATCTGGATGATGAGAAAAAGGATATGACTCCTCTCTTCGAGGCAATCCTCAAATATATCCCGGCTCCAACAGGAGATCCTGATGCCAACACTCAGGTACTTATCTCCACCATTGATTATAACGACTATGTAGGCCGTATCGGTATTGGAAAAGTATCCAATGGCTGCCTGAAGCTGAACCAGAATGCTGTAGTAGTAAACCACCACGATCCTGACAAGAGAGAAAACGTCCGTATCACCAAGCTTTATGAGTTTGAGGGACTTCAGAAGGTCGATGTCGATGAAGCAGATATCGGATCGATCGTCGCTATCTCAGGTATCAGTGATCTACACATCGGAGATACTATCTGCGGTACTGACGGCGACCCTGTTGCTATCCCGTTCCAGAAGATTTCAGAGCCTACCATCGCCATGAACTTCATGGTAAATGACAGCCCGTTTGCCGGAACCGAAGGCAAATTCGTTACGAGCCGTCATATCAGAGACAGACTTTACAGAGAGCTTAACACTGATGTATCTCTCCGTGTAGAGGATACAGACAGTCCTGATACCTTCAAGGTTTCAGGACGCGGCGAGCTTCATCTCTCAGTCCTTATCGAGGAGATGAGACGTGAGGGTTACGAGTTCGCAGTAAGTAAGGCTGAGGTCCTCTATCATTACGATGAGAACGGAAAGAAGCTCGAGCCTATGGAAAAAGCCTACGTCGATGTTCCTGATGAGTTCCAGGGCGTTGTAATCCAGAAGCTTTCAGAGCGTAAGGGTGAGCTTATTGGAATGCATTCCATCACAGGCGGCTATACCCGTCTTGAGTTCTCTATCCCTGCCCGTGGCCTTATCGGATACAGAGGCGATTTCATGACCGATACAAAGGGTAACGGTATCCTTAATACCGTTTTCGACGGCTACGCTCCTTACAAGGGCGACATCGCCTATAGAAAGCAGGGTTCACTCATAGCGTTCGAGGCCGGCGAGGCTGTTACCTACGGACTCTTCGCAGCCCAGGACCGTGGTACGCTTTTCATCGGACCTGGTGAGAAGGTTTACTCCGGAATGGTTGTTGGTTCTTCAAGCCGTGCTGAGGACATCGAGATCAATGTCTGCAAGAAAAAGCATCTGACAAATACACGTACCTCATCATCTGATGAAGCTCTTACACTTGTTCCTCCGAAGATTCTTTCACTTGAGCAGGCACTTGACTTTATCGAGACCGATGAGCTCCTTGAGGTAACACCTGAGCATCTCCGTATCAGAAAGAAGATCCTCGATCCTCTCCAGAGAAAGAGAGCCATGATCAGAAAGAATAATTCACAGTAATTTTAAAAAACCCGCTTCGGCGGGTTTTTTCATACAAAAATGTTGTGATGTAAATTGAAGAATACAATCAAATGGGATATAATCTTTGTATCGATTTTGAAACAGGAGGTTTTTTTATGTTAGAGTACCGCTATGATACCCAGCTTCTTATTGATGGAGAGGATCTCGATGAGGACGCCATCAACGATTATTTCGTCAAGAATTTCAAGGGCGACTGTCTTCTCGCTGTAGGCGATGAGGACCTGATCAAAATTCACTATCACACAAATGAGCCTTGGAAGGTTTTAGAGTATTGTGCCTCACTTGGTGAGATCTACGATATCGTAGTAGAGGACATGGACCGCCAGGCCAGAGGACTTCACGGTTAATGCATTTTAGGATTTTAGGATTTACACTGATTCAGATACTAGAGATCTACCTGATCCTGTCTTTTCTTCTGACTGTTTTTTCAGTGCTTCGGATGTATGTCATCAGCTCCTTCGCCTGTAACAAGAAAAAGGGCCTGAATCGTATCGAGCAGCTCCGTGCACAGGGAAGGTTCAGGCAGTATCCGGTCTATACCATGGCCGAGATCGCCGAGAAGAAGAAAAGAGGAACAGTCAGGCTGTCGGTATTTTTAAATGATTCCGGTAAAAGAAGCCGGTGCGTCATAGTCTGCCCGGGTGGTGGCTATGCGCACCTCTGCACGACTAAGGAGGGCTATCCTATAGCCGCTCGCTTAAACGAGCTGGGCTACACAGCCTTTGTTCTCGAGTACCGTGCAGGCCTAGACTGCTCGTCTCACGCACCGATGCACGACCTCGCAGCAGCTGTCAGATTCATCGCGGCGCGTGCCGACCAGTTCAATGTCGATATGGACGGCTATGCAGTAGTCGGCTTCTCAGCTGGCGGTAACCTCGCAGGTATTTTTGGAACCAAGGCCTGGGGCTATGAGAAGTACAACGCGCCTAAGCCAGGCTGCCTTATCATGGGCTATCCATGGACGAACGTAAACCACTGGATGAAGCACCCTTACTGGAATATCTGGGTTGCCCTGATGGGCATCTGGCTTTCAGAACGTGGTAATATCTATATGTTTGGACCGAAGGGACATTTCAATAAGAAAAAGAGAAACTCCCTCTGCGTACAGAAGTGGATAACTTCTGACTACCCGCCTGTCTATATGTTTGGCGGCGGAAACGATGTGCTGGTCCCGACAGCAGCTCATACCGATGTGCTCGCAAGGGCTCTTAAGGACAACGGAATCAACTACAAGTATGATAAGTTCTTCGGCCTGCCTCACGGCGTGGGCCTCGGCTGTCATACGATTGCAGAGAGGTGGCTTGATACGGCCGTTGAGTTCTGGGAGGATGCTGTTTCTAAAAAGGAATAGTTTGAATTCCTGTTTATTTAAAAAATAAA
>SAMEA3663052__coassemble_425_pt1 | contig 53507 bp, 46 predicted proteins | sample SAMEA3663052__metabat2_low_PE_012 | metagenome-assembled genome bin SAMEA3663052 (sample SAMEA3663052) | pig gut metagenome | biome: pig gut; feature: pig-associated habitat; material: faeces | place: France | collected 2012 | reverse complement strand
CACTTGAACTCATCGAGAACAGAATCAAATTTTTAAAAGAATACGATGAACACACAAGTCACAGGCATTCAGAAGTGATTCTGAAACGCCTGAATTATCAGATTGAATTAATGAAGAAGATTATGGGAGAATGCTGATAAGCCGCAATTTCCTGTCACCGCTTTTTATTTGGAATGCAATCTGCCTTATTAGTATTACTTTTTAAAATATGAATATAGTATTATGTCTCGATAAAAAATATATCCCATACGCCACCGTCACTATGATATCTATCTATATCCATGAGACTTGTAATCTGGATTTTTATCTGGTATCGGGTGATCTGGACGATAGTGATCTGTCGAAAATACAGAATTCCATGGAGTATGCGAAAAAGCATCTGAGCGATGATCTGAGGAGAAGGCTTTCGGCGGTAGAAGAGCTTCCGGAGATAAGGATTCATCTGGTCAGGGCGGATGCTTCGCTTCTTCCTAAGGAAGCACCGGTTACGAAAAACTGGACAGCAGAGATCTATTTCAGGCTTATGTTTACGGAGATCCTCCCGAAGAATATCGACAGAGTCCTTTATCTGGACTGTGATATGGTCGTGGTCCATTCGCTGTCAGGCCTTTATAATTCTGATCTGGATGGTAATCTGCTCTGCGCCTGTGCTGGGGCTAATCAGGATACTGACCATATGAGTCCTATGCAGAGGAAGATGCTTCTGCCGCTTTTTTCTGAGGGACATCGGTATTTTAATTCGGGTACGCTGCTTTTTGATATGGATGGTATGCGTCAAAAGCACAGCTTCAGCGATTACCTGAAGGCGCTTAAGGATTGGGACTACCAGGTATCGGCGCCGGACCAGGACCTTCTTAATTATGTGAACTATGATGAGACGAAGGTCATCGACTGGAAGCAGTATAATTTTTATGCAAAAAATGCTGCTACTAAGGGTGTGACAAGCGATAATATTTATGATACTGATATCTCTGTTGTGCATTTTCCTGGTCCTAAGCCGTGGAATAATGCTGGTGACCACTATGAAGCTGAGTTGATCTGGTGGGATATCGCGGAGCTCTATGATGGTTACGAGAGGCTGCTCTATGACTTTATGCACAGCGCTCTGACTGATACGAGACTTTCTGATTTCATAAAGAAAATAACCTCCAGCTGGGAATCAACTCAGAATGAGAACCAGATGCTCCGCTCGCAGAATGCGGAATTGCAGGCTATGTGTAAGAGGATGGCTGAGATGATTGAAAATCTTAGCGGAGAATCCTGAATTATTGCAGATTAGATATACATGTCGAATTTCGTTATGCCTCAGTTCGTGCCACATATTTCTATGCAGCTCACTTAGACCGATAATAAAGGTGTAAGTAACCAAAAGAACTGACAGGAGTACAGAACCAGAATAAAGGCAAAGTTCAAGAGATTTTTGAATTCACTTGTAACATCTGTATTAGGAAGCCGTGCTAAATGGGATCCAAAGTTATTGATTAATCTGATCATCTATCTGGAAGCTGGTGAATTAGAACTATTTTTTAATAGTCTTGAGGAACTTTTTGCATCGATTCCATATCCAGAGGATAAAGCACCTAAGTATGAAAAAGAGTGGTCAAGACAGTTATTTCTGATTCTCTCGCTTATGGGTGCTTATACCAGTTGTGAAGTACACATGGCTACCGGTCGGGCTGACTGCGTTGTCAAAACTCCGGATTTTATCTATGTCTTCGAATTCAAGCTCGATAAGCCGATAGAAGATGCTTTGTCACAGATAGATGACAATGGTTATGCTATCCCATATACTGCTGACGACCGCAAGCTTTACAAAATCGGAGTTGTATTCTCTACAGAGAAGAGAAATGTGTCAGATTATCAGGTATCTTAGGTGTGGTTATTTAGATTGCAGCACTGCGATGTATTAATTTGAACAAAATAAGGTATACATATGGATAATGAGAAGAAAATGAAAATAGGAATTATTGGTTCTGGCAGGATTGCCAGCCGTTTTGTAAATACTAAGGTTGATGGGATTTGTATATCTGCGGTTTATAATCCGCATCTCTCTAGTGCAGAGAGCTTTGCCAAGGCGCATGGCATCGAATATTATGGTGATGATCTGAACAGCTTCTTTGATAAAGCAGCTGGATCCGACCTGTAAGACGGGTATGCTTGCTGGTACAGTCGAGGATTGCCTGTATCGGAGTGATGGCACGCCTATAAAGGCAGATGCTATCCATCCGTGGATTGGTGGACTTAATATTCCGCTTCCGTCAGAGAAACAGAATATCCCAGTCAGAGCGTGGAATATGGAGGAACCATTTTTTACAAACGATTCCAGAAGAGTGCTCTCATATGATCAGCGTATTTATGGTGAGTCGGGCGTGACTGATCTGATAACGAATATTCCGGAGAGATATCTGAGTAGATGATATTTAATTCAGATCGATTTGATTCAAAATGATTTGAATTAAATTTAATAGTAGTTTGTTGTCCACTTTTGTCCCTTTACAGATCTCTCCCTTTGTGTTATAATGCAAACAGGTATTCGAAAATGAGACACGAAGGGAGAGGCGTTTATGAACCTTCAGATCATTGCCGGTCCGTCGGGGGCCGGGAAATCCACTTTTATCTATAAGAAAATCTTAAAAGAGGCACAGGAGAATCCGAGGAAGCACTATCTGATCCTGGTGCCGCTACAGTATTCGATGCAGACTCAGAGGATCCTTGTGTTCTTAAGTCCCAGGAAGAGCATTATTAATGTCGATGTGCTCTCATTCGAAAGGCTTGCTTACAGAGTCTTTGATGAACTTGGCTCGAAGAAGAATGTCTGTCTTGATGAGACGGGGAAGGTCCTGCTATTAAGGAGAGCTGCGTCTCTTATCGAGGATGACCTCGGGCTTCTCAGAAAGAACATCAGCCGTCGTGGCTATATCGATGAGGTGAAGTCTCTTATCTCTGAGCTGATGCAGTACGGCTATGAACCGTCGGATGTCGCTGAGATGGCATTAAGGAGCGGCCTTCCAGAGACATTTAAAGAGAAGGCTTCTGATATAGAGAAGCTCTACAGTAAGTTCTTAGAGCTTCTCGACGAATCCACATTCACACAGGAGCAGGTGCTCTCTCTTCTTTGTGATGTGGCTGACCAGTCTGAAATCATTAAGGATTCTGTTATTGTTCTTGATGGCTATACGGGCTTTACTCCTGTGCAGAAGGACTTTCTTACGAGGCTTGTGCCGATTGTAGACACTATCTATGCCTGCGTGACCTGTGATAATGACTGTGATCTCTATACCGCAGGTGAAGAGGAAGAGCTTTTCTACATGCCACGTTCTGAGGCAGCGTTTCTTAACGGACTGAATGGTGCGGATATTAAGGCTCCTGTATTTATTGATGGAAGGTCTGGGAGATTCAAGGATGGTGGACCAATCGCTTTCTTAGAAGAGAATCTGTTCAGGGAGAAAGGAGTTAAACCATATTCAAATACTACAGATGGTATGGATAAATCACCTGATGTAAATGATAAAAAATCGTGCCACTCTGATGACTGTGCAATCGAGCTCCTGCAGCTCAGCGACATAAAGCAGGAGCTTACCTTCGCGGCGGAGAAAATCCACCAGATGGTAAGAAAGGACGAGAGTCTTCATTATCGTGATTTTGCGATAGTATGTCCTGACAGCACAGGTTACAGATATTTCGTTAAGCAGATCTTTGATGCTCAGGGAATTCCGGTATTTCTTGATGAGAGGCAGGAGGCTCTTTTTAATCCTCTGACTGAGTTCGTCGATGCGGCTTTTGATATGGTAAAAAGGCGCCTGTCATATGAGAGCATCATGAGATTTATACGGAGTGGACTTGTACCTCTTTCGACTGAAGAAACTGATATCCTTGATAATTACCTCTATGAAGCCGCTTTCAGGAATACCAGATATCTGTCTGAACAGTTTAAGAGGAAGACTCAGGACTTTACAGAGGATGAGCAGTTTGAGAAACTGAATGCTATCCGTGTTAAAATCTCAGACCCAATTATGAAATTCTATAATGCCGAGAAGGGGAAGAATGCTACAGTCACGAATCGATTAACTGCACTTTTCGAGCTCCTTATAACATTTAATACTGAGGAACAGCTGAATGCCATTGCTGATCAGAAAAAGTCGGACGGCGATATGGTAGCAGAAGATCTCTATCGCAGACTTTATAAGTCATTATGTGGACTGGCAGATCAGATGGCAGAGCTGCTTGGTGATACGAAGGTTAATCTTTCAGACTTCAAGGATATGCTTCTTGACGGAATGGATCAGATAAAGCCTGCTACTGTTCCGAAGAGTAATGATACTGTGATATTTGGCGACCTCGAGCGTACGAGACTTTCAGATATCAAGGTGCTATTTCTTATTGGAGCTGGTGATGACCAGATCCCGAAGTCAGGAGGGGATGCTGGTATTTTTTCAGAAGAGGAGAGAATTGTCCTTAAAGAGAATGGCTTTGAATTAGCTCCTACAGAGCGGGAGAGGTCTGCCCAGCAGAAGTTCTATCTTTACCTGGCTCTTACGAAGCCTACTCAGAAGATTTTTATCACGTACCACGAGGTTGGAAGTGACGGAGAGGTCATTAAAGCTTCTTATCTGTTTGAAGAGATAAAGAAACTCTTCTCAGATGTAGACATAGTAAGAGTAAGCTCGGATGATCCAGTCTTTATGGAGACACAGAACAGTGCTGACGCTGTGCTGACCAGAGGCTTGGAGCAGATCGTAAATGATCAGAAAAACGATATGGCTTTTGACCGCACAGCTGCACTTCTGACAGCGAAGCGGCTTTCAGGCAAAAACCTTGAAGCAGCCTCGTTTATAAATGCAGCATTTTCTGAGAACAAGAAAACATCACTCAGGCAGGCGGTGACTGATGCTCTGTACGGAATGAATCTTACTATGTCAGTCAGCCGTCTTGAGACTTTCGCCAAGTGTCCGTGCTCATATCTGCTTACTTATGGACTTAAGCTTCTTCCGAGGAAGAAGAATGAGTTTGCATCTCTTGACCTCGGGAATCTCTATCACGGTGCTATAGAGAAATATGCGAGGGGACTTAAGGCTGACAATCTTTCCTGGGATGCGGTGGATGCTGAAGAGATGCAGTGCAGACTTAAAAGTAGTTTTAATGAGGAGCTTAAGGACTTTTCGGGAAGCGAGCTTTTCGAGGATGCGAGGGAGGATCATTTTTCAAAGCAGGCATTTTCAAATCTATTGTTAAATACAAAGGTCATGACAGAGGCGATTAAGGTTGGAAGCTTCGCCCCGTCATACTTTGAGATGGCGCTTAAGAATCTCTGTACAAATGATGAGCTGACCTTTGACTTAGACAGCGTCCACAGTCTGACACTTGAAGGAAGAATCGACAGGATCGATTTGGCAGAGAAGGGGAATCGGACCTTCGTAAAGATCATCGACTATAAGACCGGGAATAATAAACTCGATGGAACCCTTATTTATCAGGGCATTCAGCTGCAGCTGCTTCTCTACATGGATATGGCTGTAAAAGGTCTTTCTGGTAAAAGTAAAAACGAAACCGAAGTACTTCCGGCTGCGGCATTTTACTATATGATAAAGGATCCAACGATATCTCTTGATAAAGTAAAACCTGGCTCTGATATAACTCTTGAGATAGAAAAGGAGCTCAGACCATCAGGTGTTGTGATAAATGATGGAATCATCATTGGTGCCATTGATGAAAATCTGGTGACACAGCCGAGCTATCATTCCACAGCGGTAGCACTTTCATCTAAGAAGGATAAGTCACCTGCTAAGAGTGATTCGCTTGTCAGTGCAGAGGATTTTGGACTGATCAGGCAGTTTGCACAGAGTAAGGCATTATCTCTTGCTGGAGATATAGTAAAAGGCAATGTGTCAGTTTTTCCCTATAAAAGAGGGGATGACACAGGCTGTAAGTACTGTATATACAAGGGCGTTTGCCACTTTGACACCAGACTTAGAGGATATTATTATCGAAATATCGATCACTGTCTTGATCCGGTTCAGGCAGATGGCACAAAACAGGCAGTTGATAAGAATCAGGTCGGGAATAATGGCCAATCAGACGATAAGAGTCTGAAAAGCACATCCTTATCGGCGCTTTTAGCAAAAATAAAAAGTAATCTCAAAGCAGGAAAGGAGGGAGACTAATGAAGTGGACTACTGATCAGCAAAATGTCATAGACTCTAAAAATCAGTCCCTTCTTGTGACTGCGGCAGCAGGAAGCGGAAAGACTGCAGTTCTTGTACAGAGAATCATTTCCAGATTACTAGATGAGAAAAATCCATGGGATATTGATGATCTCTTAGTCGTTACTTTTACCAAGGCAGCTGCGAAGGAGATGAAGGAGAGAGTCTACAAGGCTTTAAATGAAAAGCTCTCAGAAAATCCTGCGAACCATCGGGTAAGAAGCATGCGTGACCGGGTATTTTCAGCCGATATCAGAACGATAGACAGTTTCTGCAAGAATGTGGTTTCCGAGTATTTTTCACAGATAGATATGGACCCTGATTTCAGGTTCATGGATTCTGGCGAGACTGAGCTCTTGAAGCAGGATGTGCTGGACGAGATGCTTCGCGAAGAGTATCAGAATGCCGGGGATGACAGCACGTTTCTTACGCTGTCGGATATTTTTTCATCAAAGGGTAAGGATACGGCTCTGGCTGAGATTATCCTGGGTCTTTATGTGAAGGCTCAGGCTTATCCCTGGGTGCAGAAGTACTATGAGTCTCTCAAAGAGAGTGTAAAGGAAGTGGACGAGACCTCTGTTCTGGATACATTCTGGATGGAGAAGCTTACAGACCTTGTTGAAGGCTCTGCGATGGATCTTAGGGACAGCGCTGAGGTGCTGCTTCATAAGGCAGAGGCGGAAAACAGTGAAGGTTATTTTAATAAAATAATCGAAAACCTCACTTCAGATGTGACGTTCTTTGATTCTCTGTCAAAGGCAGATAATTTCCAGCAGCAGTTCGAGCTCTCTGGTACCTATGAATTCAGTGGTGTAGGAAAGGCCCAGGTGGGGCGTAAAGCACCTGCTGATATCAAAGATATAGCAGATAGTTTTAAGACTGAAAGAGACGCATATAAGGACTTCTTTAATGACAAAATAAAAGCACCGTTCCTTACGAAATCCCCAGCAGAGATAGCGGCTGAGGAGAATGCGAAGGTGCCTCTTCTGCGTGAGATCATAAGGCTTGCAAAGGAGTTTGACGACAGATTTTTAGCTGAGAAAAAGGACAGGAAATCATTTGAGTTTTCGGATATAGAGCATTTCGCTGTAAAGGCGCTGATTAATCAGGATGGAACGCTTACTGAGGCAGCAGAAAACTACCGGAAGAGATACCGTGAGGTCATGGTAGATGAGTATCAGGATACGAATGAGCTGAATGAGATGATACTTTCTGCCGTAAGCCGTGACAAAAAGAATTATTTCATGGTTGGTGATGTAAAGCAGTCCATCTATGGCTTCAGAAACGCTGACCCGGGGATTATCCTTAAGAAATCAGAGGAGTATCAGAAGAATCCTGATGCTTCTTTCAGACGGATTGATCTGGATAAGAATTTCCGAAGCAGGCAGTGTGTTATTGATACTGTAAATGATATCTTCCGTACGATAATGATCCCTGATGTAGGAGGAGTAAAGTACGATGAGTCTGCTGAGCTTAAGTTCGGAGCTGATTACTATCCGCCACTCCCTGATGGACAGGATAATTCTACTCAGGCTGTTGTTCTTTTAAGAGATGATGATGAACTCACAGAGATTTCTGATGATAAGATTTCTCTTGAGGCCACATGGGTGGCTCAGGAGATTAAGCGTCTCATCAGTTCAGGCTTTCAGGTCTCTGATGGTGATAAGGGAATGAGGCCTCTCAAGTATCGTGATATCTCTCTTCTGCTCAGAAGTACTAAGGTCAATGCCGCAAAGATTATCGATGTGATGAATGCCTATGGAATCCCTGCTGAGAATTCTGCTGAAACCGGATACCTAAGTGCGCCGGAGATCGTCACTACCCTGAATTTCCTGAGAATAATTGATAATCCACGCCAGGATATTCCGATGGCTTCTGTGCTGACTTCTATGTATGTGGGATTGTCTGAGGAGGACCTTGCACTTATCAGCACCGCACACAAGGGGCACAGATTCTATCAGGCGCTGCTTCTTGAAAGTGAAGAAGGTTCTAAAGAGAATGCCGTCGCCGAAAATGATTCAGAAGGAGATGTAAAGGTTTCGGAAAGGACTGCTGAAAAGGCCTCAGAAAATAATCCGAAAGCCGCACTCACTCCTGAGAAGAGGCAGAGACTGGATGTATTTTTAAAAGAGCTGTCTCTCTTGCGTTCGATGAAGACTGATACTACTGTTTTTGAACTTTTGGCAAAACTCTATTCTGATACTGGTTACGACCTCTTAGTCAGCTGTCTTCCCGGTGGAGAGCGCAGAAGGCAGAACCTTCTTAAGCTCTATGATAAGGCAGTCGGATTTTCACAGACCAGTTTTTCGGGAATCTCTGCTTTTATCTCATACATAGAGCGTCTTGAGAAATACAATGCCGACGAGGGTGAGGCCGACATAGCCAATGGCGGTGATGCTGTCCAGATAATGACTATCCATAAGAGTAAGGGACTGGAGTTTCCTGTTGTGTTCGTGATGGGTCTTGGTAATGCACTGAAGAATAATAATGATCAGGTGGTGACGTTCAAGAACAAGGATATCACGATGACTCTTACAGATGTGAAGGAGCATACTAAGTATAATACCGTTCATTTTAAGCTGGAGCAGTTCTTTGATAAGGATAATGAATTGGGAGAGAACATCAGAGTTCTCTATGTAGCACTTACCAGAGCAAAGGAAAAGCTCTATATGGTTGGTTCTCTTAAATCAAAGGAGACTGCGGCACTGATTGAAAAGGGCCGCAATTTCTCAAATGAGAGAATGTCAGCTACAGATATCAGAAGTGCAAACTGCTATTTAAAGCTTGCTATCCCGGCCCTTGTGAGAAATAAATACAAAGTTATTACACCTGTAGCGGATGATTTCGCTGAGAATGAGATCGAAATAGAGACAAAGAGAGAAGAGATAAAAAAACAGCTGCTTGCTGAAAGCAGTGAGGAAATCAAGAAAAAAGCTCTTGAGCTGGCTGAGGTATTTACTCATCCTTATGCTCATCAGAGGGATGTGATCCCAAAGCAGAAGTACTCTGTTTCTGAAATCAAGAAATCTGCAATGGATGAGGAGATTAGAAATGAAGCACTTGATCTATACAGACCAGAGCAGGAGGCTTCTCCTGAAGCGACTATACCTGAATTTTTAAAGGAAAAGAAACAGGATAAGAAGGTTTCGGGATCTGATAGAGGAACTGCTATGCACAGATTCTTAGAGAAGCTCGATTTTTCAAAGAAGCCACTTGTTGATTCGATTGATGAACAGATTGAGACCGAGCTGGAGAAGGGCTTTCTTACACCACCTCAGAAGGATATGCTTGACAGACGTAAGCTTTCGGTATTTTTATCATCTCAACTTGCGGAGAGGATGCAGCAGGCATTTAAGAGAGGAGACCTCTACCGTGAGCAGGCCTTTGTAGTAGGTGATTCTCCGGAGCTCTTCTTTAATGATCTCTCGATGGAGCCATCGGATGAGCCTTTCTCAGATCAGGTAATTGTTCAGGGAATTATTGATGCATTTTTTATAGAAAATGGTAAAATAGTTCTTATAGATTACAAGACTGATTTCGTAAAGACTGAGGAAGAATTAAGAATCAAATACACGAAGCAGCTTCAGATCTACCAGCTCGCATTAGAGAGAGGGTTTAACCTTCCGGTTAGTGAGATGTATCTCTATTCTTTCGTGCTGGGGAAGACTGTTTCTGTGCCGATAGTTTCTGTTAAGTGATGGTGTGGAACTATTGGGACGTGCGTTTATTTTTCCAAGGAGAAAATTAAAGCAACTGAGCTGGAGGAAATGAGATGGTATATGATAAAAAAGCACTTCAGGTGTTTTTAGATAAGCAGGGTAAGCTTTTCGATGAGCCTGTCGCGGATTCATTGGAGGAAGCCGATGAGTTTCTTGATGACTGCTGTGCGGTGATTGAGAAGTCGAAGAAGGACGCTCTTTCTTATATGAAGGACAACCTCGACTGTGAGGGCATGTCGGATGCTGAGATACTTGACAGTGCTGAGGTCTTTGATTTAGGTGACGGCAGATATCTGATAGTGGAGGGCTGAAGTGAAGAAGCAGATTGTTACTTTAATTATCTCTGCCTGTGTTGCAGCGACGGCTTTTACAGGGTGTACTGTGGATGGAAAGCAGGTGTTTTTTGAGACTCTTCCGTCTGTAAATACAGTTTTTCGGATTGGTTCTCTCACCTGTTCCAAAAAGTCTGCAATGGTTTACCTGGCAAACTATTTTAATATCTATGGGAATGCCGGAGACCTGGATCTGATGGACGCTTCGCTTAATACAGACAGGTTGAAGGCGAATATCGAAAAGGCCTGTCTCCACAGGCTTTCGATGGTCTATGCCTTGAACGTCTATGCGGATGAGAATGATATCTCTCTAAGCTCTCAGGAAAAGTCTTTGGTAGAAAAGGCTGCTCCGAAGTATATGGACTCGCTCAGTGCTGCTGATAAAAAGGCTCTTGGGGTTTCTGAAAAGGATATCAGAAATATGTATGAGAAGGAAGCCTTGGCATCTAAGGTCTATAAGTCTATCGCTTCAAAAACCGACGATGAGGTTTCGGACGAGGAAGCCAGAGTTATGGATGCGATAGTCATTACTTTTGCAGCAGGCTCAGCTGATAAAGCTGACAAGGCTGAGGAGGAGCTCGATAACGGAAGTGACATTCAGGTAGTGGCGAAGAAGTATTCAACCGAGAAAAAAACTCAGATGACTATCGATAAGAGCAGCTGGCCTCAGGAAATCGTGGACGTGGCTTTTGACCTTGAAGACGGCGAGTACTCTGTTCCTGTCGAGAGCGGTAACAGTCTCTACATCATCTATTGTGAATCGAAGTACGATGAGGAAAAGTCTGAGGAGAACAGAGAGAAGATCATCGAATCGAGAAAGCAGAAGGTCGTTGACGGTATCATAAAGGCTCAGAATAAGAAGGACTATTCGACGATTGATGAGGCAGAATGGAAATCTGTTGCTGAAAACATCGATCAAAAGATCACGACTGACAGCTTCTTTGAGATACTTTCGGACGAGATGAATTTCTGAGGAACGGCGGATTTCTGTATTCAAGAAAGTTGGATTTTCATAATTATTTGGAAATCGGTTCCGCAAATTTCTTTTTTACAGATATCATCAGGATATTTTGTTGCATTTAGCAAAAATGTACAAAAATAATATCTGTTTTATGAAAAATTTAGTTAAATAAAATATTGGATTTTTCTGAAAACAGTATTATACTTTATAAAGTAGATATAAATTTTACATATCCAGAAAAGAGGATCACTGATGGCATTAAAGACGAAGAAATCAGCAGATGCAGATATTGCAACAACTGTCCGCGACATTTTAAATGCTGGTAAAGAGGATTCCAAGAAGGTTGCAGAAGAAGTTAAAAAGGAGACAGAGAAGGTAAAGATGGCTACTACAAAGGCAGTTGCAGAGACTAAGGCAAAAGCAGAAGCAAAGGTTGAAGAGAAGAAGACAGAGACAGCAGCAAAGAAGGCAGCTGCTCCAAAGAAGACCGCTACAACTACTAAGAGTGCAGCTACAGCTACAAAGACTGCTGCAAAGAAGGCCAGCGCTACTGTAAAGAAGGCTACCACTGCAGTAAAGAAAGCTGTTGAAGCAAAGACTCAGGAGCCAAAGGTTGTCGTTCAGTTTGCCGGAAATGACTACAAACTCGATGAAATCCTTGAAAAAGCAAAGAAAGCTTATTCAAAGAAGTCAAAGAAGGTCTTCAAGGATCTTCGCGTTTATATCAAGCCGGAAGAGGGCAAAGCTTATTACGTAGCTGACGATAATTTCGGAAGTGTAGATCTTTAATTCATCATTATATATGCATGAAGCCGGGCGCAAGCCCGGTTTTTTTATGCCCAGATATTTTTGGATTTGAGACTTTGTACCTGGATTTTGACATTTTTGTCATCTTATTTTTCTTGAAACAGATTTCAGGATTATTCAAATCATATTTCTTTATGAACAAATATTTTCTGATATTTATCACATATTTTTCACAGGTGTCAAATATTCTATTTTTATAAAAATTTACAAAGTCAACGGATTTTCAGCAGATGGAGGTATCCGAATGGAGAAAAAGAAGCACGGGAAAAAGAAATGGATAGCTATCATAGTCATAGCTGTCATCGTGGTGGCACTTGTAGCGGGTGCAGTGAGCAGATCCCGCAGAAAGAGCAGCGCGGATGCCGCATCTTCTGTAAAGAGCGCAGAGGTGACAACAGGCACTATAAAGAATACGATATCAGCCAGCGGCACTCTTGAAGAGGCAGATACGACTGATATAAAGATTCCTTCGAACATCACGATTAAGAAGGTCTCAGTCGAGGCTGGCGACGAGATCGAGAAGGGCGATACTCTTGCAACTGTCGATATGACTTCTGTAAAGGAAGCTATTTACGAGGTCAGAAGCTCGATTTCATCTATTGACTCAACGCTTAAAAGCATAAAGTCGAAGACCTCAGCGAAGTACGTCTCACAGCGTGAAATGCTTAAGGCAGAAAAGAGCGATTTGAATAAGGAACTAAAGAAGCTCTTAAGCATTAAGAAGACTGGAAAAATAAAAGCAACAGTTTCAGGAACCATAGTATCTGTAAATGTTTCCGGATCGGATTCTTCATCTGCTAGCTCTTCATCAACTCAGTCATCTACTGGAACTTCATCATCAATAAGCTCTGCACTGAGTGGAATGACTGGAACAAGCGCAGATTCTGAAGAAGTAACAGCTGTATCGCTTTCTGCAAAGGTTCCGGTTACAACAAGTAACACTGGTGACTCAACTGTGACTGCAGTATCATTAAGTGATACAAAGGATACGATATCTTCAAGTGATGGTTCTTCATCTGGCAGTTCATCAGACAGTTCGACTTCAACTGGTGACTCATCTTCAACAGGTGCTGCGTCAGAGAATTCTTCATCAAGCGGAAGTACATCAGGAAGTTCTGCATCAAATGGCAGTTCATCATCGAAGAACAATAATTCAGATGCATCTGCTGGCAATAACTCCTCTGCAAATACTCCTTCTCAGGAAGATATTCAGAAGGCCTTAGAGCAGCAGAACAAAAATAACAGCAGTTCTTCAACAAACAGCTCTTCTTCAAACAGCAGCTCTGCTCAGAGTAACAGTGCCCTGATAAATCAATATACAAATGGAAGTACCGGAAGTTCATCTGTTAACAGTTCTGCACTTTCAAGCCTGACATCAGGTTCAACAGACAGCTCATCTGCTTCATCAGCAGGAACATCAACTGTCTCCTACACATCTGCTTTTACAGTATCGAGCGGTGATAAGATGGACATTTCACTTTCTATTGACGAGCTCGATGTCTTGGATGTGGAGGAAGGACAGAGCGTTACTGTAACTCTCGATGCTTTAGATGATCAGGAGTTTACAGGTGAGATCACAAAGGTCTCCCACATAGGTACAAATAACGGCGGCTCGACCAAGTACACCGCTACCTGCCAGATAGACAAGACCGACGATATGCTCGTAGGAATGAATGCCACAGCAGTCATTGAAGTAGAGTCAGCTGAAAACGTACTGACGATCCCTCTTTCAGCGGTTCAGGAAGAAAACGGACAGTCCTACGTATACACGACAAACGACAATGGTACTCTTGGTGGAAAGACTACTGTAACGACAGGACTTTCAGATGATACTACTGTTGAGATAACTGATGGACTTTCCGAAGGTGATACAGTCTACTATAAGGATCTCTCAGGGCAGGAGCTGACAAGCACCCAGAATAATCTCTCGAATATGGGAAATAATATGCGCCAGCAGAATGGCGGCGGCCAGATGGGTGGAGACCAGAATGGCGGAAACGGAGGTGGAACTCCTCCATCAGGTGGCAACGGCGGAATGGGAGGAAATGGAGGCAACTAATGGCTGATGAAAAAATGATCCTCCTGTCCGACGTTTCAAAGGTATATAAGATCGGAGAAAATGTTGTAAAGGCCCTAGACCACGCGAATATGCATGTAAATAAGGGTGAATTCGTAAGTGTAATCGGACCTTCAGGTTCAGGAAAGTCGACACTTATGAATATCATCGGCTGTCTCGATACTGCGACATCCGGCAAGTATTTTCTCGATGGACAGGAGATAGCAGCTTATTCTAAAAATGAGCTGGCAAAAATTCGAAACAAAAAAATCGGTTTTATTTTTCAGGACTTCAACCTGCTTCCAAAGCTTACCGCATACGAAAATGTAGAGCTTCCTCTTATCTATCAGGGACTTGCTCCCTCGAAGAGAAAGGAGCAGGTCGAGGAAGCCTTAAATGAGATTGGGCTCTGGGATAGAAAGGACCACAAGCCGACCGAACTTTCAGGAGGCCAGCAGCAGAGAGTGGCGATAGCGAGGGCACTTGCGACTCATCCTTCACTTTTCTTAGCTGACGAGCCTACAGGAAACCTCGACCAGAAGACTGGCGGAATGCTTCTTGACCTGTTTCACAGACTAAACGAAGAGGGTAATACGATTCTTCTAATTACTCACGATTCAAGAGTCGCAAAGGAAGCAACCCGTTCGATAAAAATCCTCGATGGCCATGTGACAGACGCCAAGGATGCTAAAGAGATAGAGGAGGTGGTCTGATGATTAAATCGTCTTTTAAAATGGCTTTCGCATCAGTAGCCTCGAATAAACTCAGGTCATTCCTTACGATGCTTGGAATAATCATAGGTGTGGTAGCTCTTGTTGTACTCGTCTCTATCACTACGAGTGCCACTTCTACAATTACTGATACGATTTCTTCTATCAGCACGAACTCTATTTCTGTAACGATAACAGATGATAAGGATAAGCCTTTGACGCTTTCGGATATGGATGATATCGCTGCGTTAGATGATGTCGCAGCTGTCGCTCCTTCTGCTTCGTCTACTGCTAATGTCAGAGATGGCTCTGATACAGAGACTATGCAGCTTACAGGAACTACTGCAGACTACCAGTCGATAAATGGTATTGAGCTGGCATCGGGCAGATTCTTAAAGACGGCTGATGTAGATAATCATACAAATGTCGCTGTAATAAACGCTGATACTGTAATCGATATCCTCGGCTGCTACAATACTTCACAGGCTATCGGTCAGACTATAAGCCTGAACGGAATCCCTTACACAGTTATCGGTGTTGTAAAACAGTCGGATACTACGATTTCAACGGGCTCTACCTACCAGGCATATATCCCGTTTACCTCTCTGATGAGGCTTTCTACTACAGTGAGGGATGTAAACAGCTTCGTGGTATCACCAAAAAGCGACGCAGTTTCAGATCAGGCGCAGCAGGAGATAAATGAGTATCTGCTTTCTAGATTTTCAAACGACTCAGATGCCTTTACGGTTATCAATATGAAGGTTATAGCTGATACCTTAAGCACCGTTACCGATGTAATGGCCCTTATGCTTGGCGGTATCGCCGCTATTTCCCTTCTCGTAGGTGGTATCGGAATCATGAACATCATGCTCGTTTCAGTCACCGAGCGTACCAAGGAGATTGGTATCAGAAAGGCAATCGGCGCCACTGAGGGAAGCATTATGCTCCAGTTCCTTATCGAATCGCTTGTTATCTGCCTTATCGGTGCGGCCATAGGTCTTGGAATAAGTGCTGTAATAATCGCGGCTATAAACGCCTTCACCGATTACTCATTCGCGCTTGACGCAAGAGTGTGCGTGATAGCATCTATTTTTTCAATAGGAATAGGACTGATATTCGGCCTCTATCCAGCCAGGAAGGCGGCCAGAAAGGACCCGATCGAAGCACTGCACTACGCTGGCTGAGGCAGGAACATTCTTTAAAAAATAAACGACAACTGAGTTTTGTCGGATATTTTGATACAGATAGCACTCTTCGTTGAAGAGTGCTATTTTTCTCTTGACTTTCATTTCATATAAGACTAGAATATATTTTAGCAATCAACAAGGCTGGTGGCTAATAATTTTTCGAAACAGGCACAAGCCTTTGTGGTGATTTCAGGATGGATAATTTTTAAAAAGGAGTGATATTCAGATGTCAGAGAAAAGTGGAAGTCTTTCAATCACAAGTGAGAATATTTTTCCAGTGATAAAGAAATGGCTGTATTCAGACCACGATATTTTTTACAGAGAGTTGGTAAGTAACGCCTGCGATGCTATCACAAAGCGTGAGAAGCTTGGTATGATGGGTGAGACTGAGCTTCCTGACGACTATAAGGGTAAGGTCACAGTTGAGGTCGATCCTGAGAAGAAGACTATAAAGATCACCGATAACGGAATCGGAATGACTGAGGATGAGGTCGATAAGTATATCAACCAGATTGCTTTTTCAGGTGCCACTGATTTCCTCGAGAAGTACAAGGACAAGGGCAGTGATGACCAGATTATTGGTCATTTCGGACTCGGATTCTATTCAGCATTCATGGTAGCCGACCTCGTATATATCGATTCTTTAAGCTACCAGGACGGTGCAAAGGCTGTTCACTGGGAGTGCGACGGCGGCACTGACTACACGATGAAGGATGGCGACAAGGATACCGTTGGTACGACCATCACACTTTTCTTAAATGATGACTGCCTCGAATTCGCCAACGAGTACAAGGCCAGAGAGGTTCTCGACAAGTACTGCTCATTCATGCCGACAGAGATCTACCTGACAAAGGCAAATGCTCCTGAGGAGTACGAGGAGATCGATCCGTCCGATAAGAAGGACACAGATAAGGTCGTTGAGGAAATCCATAAGGAAGCCGAGTACGAAGACAAGAAGAAGGATGACGGAACCACTGAAAAAGTTCTTAAGACTCCCGCAAAGGATAAGCTTAAGATCGTAAAGAGACCGGTTCCGATAAATGATATCCATCCGCTCTGGACCAAGACACCGTCAGAGTGCAGCGAGGAAGAGTACAAGGATTTCTACAGGAAAGTCTTCATGGATTACCGTGAGCCACTGTTCTGGATCCATCTGAACATGGACTACCCGTTCAACCTTAAGGGTATCATTTATTTTCCAAAGATCAATTCAGAGTACGATTCCATCGAGGGCACTATAAAGCTCTATAACAACCAGGTTTTCGTCGCTGATAATATCAAGGAGGTAATCCCTGAGTACTTCATGCTGCTTAAGGGCGTTATCGACTGTCCGGATCTGCCGCTTAACGTTTCGAGGTCAGCTCTTCAGAATGATGGCTTCGTAACAAAGATCCGTGACTACATCTCAAAGAAAGTCGCAGACAAACTCATCGGAATGGAGAAGACAGAGAAGGAGACCTACGAGAAGTACTGGGATGACATCAGCCCGTTCATCAAGTACGGCTGCCTGAAGGATGAGAAGTTCTGTGACAAAATGAACGACTACATTCTCTTTAAGGATATCAATGACAAGTATGTGACCCTTCCTGAGCTTCTTGAAAAAGATGCTGCTTCCCACAAGTCAGAGGATGAGAAGGCCGAAGGGGAGAGCGAAGAGAAGAAGGATGAGACTGAAAAGAAGGAAGAAAAGTCAGATGAGCCGGTAAAGGAAGAGGACAAGACAGCCATCTACTATGTAACTGATGTAAAGCAGCAGGGCCAGTACATTGATATGTTCAAGGCAAATGACATGGATGCTGTTATCCTTGACAGAACAATCGATACCTCATTTATCACCCAGCTCGAGCACAGAAATCAGCATTACAAATTCCTTCGTATCGATGCCGATGTCTCAAAGGCACTCTCAGAGGAGACTGACCCGAAGGAGCTCGAGGATGAGCAGAAGACTCTGGAGGAAATATTCAAGAACGAGCTTAAAAAGGATGACCTGACGATAAAGGTCGAGAAGCTTAAGACTGAGGATATAGCTGCAGTCATCGGTCGTGATGAGAATATGCGCCGTATGAATGACATGATGAAGATGTACCAGATGAACGGCGGTGATATGTCAGACTTCTCAGGACCTGAGACGCTTGTCCTTAACGTCACCCATCCGCTTGTAAAGTATCTGAATGAGCACAAGGACTCTGAGAATGCAGGACTTATAGCTCATCAGCTCTATGACCTGGCAGAGCTTTCAAACCAGCCGCTCGCTCCGGCAGAGATGTCAGAGTTCGTTAAGAGATCGAATCAGATCATGGAGCTTCTTACGAAGTAAGAGTCTGCCAGTCTGTAAGTCTTTGGCCGGGATCAGGCAGAAATGACATACATCAGAATTATCAAAATATTTTCCACAAAAAGGGTGATATAATAAAATATCGCCCTTTTTGTGGTACAATTCAAAATACAAACAGTAAACTGCGTTAAGAAAAATGGTCCTGTTTTTTGTACAATCTGCATAAAAAAATAATATTTTTTTGTGAAAAATGCTGGATTGAAATAAAAAATATGCGTGCTATACTGTGAGTATGAGAAAATGTACTGAAAAATATATAAGGGATTTGTACCGACAACGTGGTTTGGTTCAATAAGATTTAAGGATTATATAGTAGAGGAGATGATTGTTATGGCAAAGTATCCATCTATATGCAGATTGGCATGGTATGGTCATTCATCAGCAGAGAATCAGGGGAATATAGCAACAACATATACAGGAGGTAAACTTCTTATGGGAATATATGTTGAAGGTACACCAGTCCTTGGGAAAGCATGTGCGGTTTCAATTCATGCCATGAACTTTAAGTTTAAAAACGGAGGGGTTGATAATCAGTTATTCGTATATGGTCAGAATTTCAATATGGAATTACTTGAGGATGTTACTCCACAAAGTAGTTATAAAGGTAAAGAACTGGATTTTGCGGTAAGCATTACAGCGGCGGAGGAGTCTGTATTATATGCACGTTGTACACTGGGGTAAATTGTATCTGGCTGGATTTGTAATTATTGGAATTCTTATTACAGTATCAGGATGTGTAGCACAGCCTGCCTCAGTAAAGTCAGATGACCAGCAGCGGAAGCATATAGCCAAGGAATGTGACAAGATTCTGATCACAAGTAAAGAGTATTCTTCCAAAACCAATGTCTTTCATATAGAAGCAGATGTTTACAGCACTGATGAACCGAAACAGGCAGATTTTCTTCTGCAGTCATTGCAGACCTACAGATTTGATGCTGATAAGGCTGCTGATCATTGGAAAATCGAATGGTTTGGCTTTTATAATGATACAGATAGCTTAAATAATCTTAAGATTACTGACTTTGAAGGGAATATCCGGACTGAGTCGGATGATAGGGCAGAAGATACGATAACATCAAGAACATTTACAGATAAAATAAATGGAAAAACGATCACTGTAATTCTTACCAGATACTCGGCGGATATAAAGGCAGAAGATAGTTACAGAGAGGATGGAACTTTTTACGATGTAATTGCAGAAATGAGAGATGGTTCTGAATATTACGTGGCAAAAATTCCTTTATCAGATGACAGAAAGGTGTCAGAAAAAAAGCAATCAGATATTAAGGAGAATTCTGATAGGCTTGAGTATCTTGGAGATGGCCTTAAGGCAGGAGAAAATGGAAGAAACAGGTATAGGTTTATATTTAACAAAAGTCTGAATGACAGTACCCTTGATAGTGTATCACATATAAAAGCTCAAAAGATACTGTGATATTATTTTTTGAAAAAGGATTCCCCAAAGGGAGTCCTTTTATTTCATTCTCAATGTTATTTTAGCACAAATGTGTCTGATGATTCAATAAAAATGTCTTGTCAGGTTTTGATGGGAAAATTCAATTGTACACAACCTAAAACAACACAATCCTGTTTTTGTAGGTTGAAACTTGCGGTTTTTCCTCATATAATATCTCGTGTAATTGTATGAGGGGACGAAATCAGGAAAGGTAAAGTATTACATGTCAGAGAAACCATATACACTTGGAATCGATATCGGATCAACTACTGTAAAAGTAGCACTGTTAAGCCCTGAGGATGAGCTGTTATTTTCTGACTACAGAAGACATTTTGCCAATATCAGAGAGACACTTTACGGACTCGTAAGCGATGCCATAAAAGAAGCAGGTGACCACCAGGTAGCTCCGGTTATCACCGGATCAGGCGGACTTACGCTCGCAAAGCATCTGGGAATCCCGTTCTGTCAGGAGGTAGTTGCGGTAGCTACAGCGCTCACACACTATGCTCCACAGACAGATGTCGTCATAGAGCTTGGCGGTGAGGACGCGAAGATCATTTATTTCGAGAATGGTAACATCGAAGAGAGAATGAATGGAGTCTGCGCCGGAGGTACAGGTTCATTTATCGACCAGATGGCTTCTCTTATTCAGACAGACGCTTCAGGTCTTAATGAGTATGCCAGGAGCTATAACTCGATCTACCCTATAGCAGCCCGCTGCGGAGTTTTCGCAAAGACTGATATCCAGCCGCTCATAAACGAGGGCGCTACGAGAGAAGATCTCGCGGCATCTATTTTTCAGGCAGTAGTAAATCAGACGATTTCAGGGCTTGCCTGCGGAAAACCGATAAGGGGGCACGTGGCCTTCCTCGGTGGACCACTCCATTTCCTTGATCAGCTGAGACAGAGGTTTATCGAGACCTTAAAGCTCGATGAAGAGCACACTATAGTCCCGGACAACTCACACCTTTTTGCTGCCATAGGTTCAGCCTTAAACTATAAGAAAGAAACACAGATGCCTCTCGGGACCATCGAAGAGAAGCTTTCGAAGCCTCTGAAGATGGAATTCGAGGTTGCCAGAATGGAGCCTCTCTTTAAGGACCAGGCTGAGTATGATGAGTTTTTAAAGAAGCATGGCAACAACCATGTAGAGACAGCCGATATCTCAAAGGCCAGAGGAAATGTCTTCCTCGGAATTGATGCAGGATCTACTACCACAAAGGTTGCTCTCATCGATGATGAGGGAAGGCTTCTCTATTCATTCTATGATAATAACAACGGCTCACCGCTTAAGACCGCGATCCGCGCGATGGGCGAGATAAATAAGCTTCTGCCGAAGGAGGCTCATATCGTTCATTCCTGCTCGACAGGATATGGCGAGGCGCTCCTGAAATCAGCGTTCAAGCTCGATGACGGAGAGGTTGAGACTGTAGCTCACTACTATGCGGCAGCCTTCTTTGATCCGGACGTCGACTGTATCCTTGATATCGGCGGACAGGATATGAAGTGCATAAGGATAAAGGACCATACTATCGATTCAGTACAGCTGAACGAGGCATGTTCATCAGGCTGCGGTTCATTTATCGAGACGTTTGCCAAATCCTTAAACTACAGTGTAATTGATTTCGCGAAGGAAGCGCTTTTTGCAGAGCATCCTATCGACCTTGGAACCCGCTGCACCGTTTTCATGAATTCAAAGGTTAAGCAGGCTCAGAAGGAGGGCGCATCGGTTGCCGACATCTCAGCCGGACTGGCTTACTCGGTCATAAAGAACGCTCTGTTTAAGGTTATTAAGCTTTCTGACCCTAAGCAGCTTGGAAAAAATGTCGTTGTACAGGGAGGTACCTTCTACAATGACGCTGTGCTCCGCGCTTTTGAAAAAATAGGAGGACTCCACGTTACAAGACCTGATATCGCAGGTATCATGGGTGCCTTCGGTTCTGCTCTTATCGCCCGGGAGAGATACGAGGATGAGAAGACTACGACAATGCTTACTATGGATGAGATCCTCGCGCTCACTTATACTACAAAAATGACTCACTGCCAGGGATGCACGAACAAGTGCATGCTGACTATAAACCGCTTCTCTGACAACCGCCGTTTCATCACAGGAAACCGCTGCGAGAGAGGTCTTGGTAAGCCGAAGAACCCTGACAATATCCCGAACCTCTACAACTACAAGTACAAGAGGATTTTCGGATATGAGCCGCTTGCGCCGGAAGAGGCTAAGCGTGGAGTCATCGGAATTCCACGAGTTCTCAATATGTACGAGGATTATCCGTTCTGGGCGGTATTTTTCAAAGAGCTCGGTTTCTCAGTACAGCTCTCACCTGATTCATCGAGAAAGATCTATGAGCTCGGAATCGAGAGCATCCCTTCTGAGTCAGAGTGCTACCCGGCAAAGCTTACCCACGGCCATGTACAGTGGCTTATAAATAACGGGATCAGGACTATTTTCTATCCATGCGTACCGTACGAGAGAAACGAGTTCCCTGATTCCAACAATCACTACAACTGTCCGATTGTTACGTCATACGCTGAGAATATCAAGAACAACGTTGAGGATATAAACGACGGTAAGGTCCGCTTCTTAAATCCGTTCATGGCTTTTACGAATGAGGATGTTCTTGCCAACCAGCTCGTAAAGGTGTTCAGGAAGGAATTCGACATCGAAGAGGGCGAAGTCAGAGACGCAGCCCATAAAGCATGGTATGAGTTACAGAAGACCAGACAGGATATAGAGAACAAGGGCGAAGAGGTAATCGAGTACTTGAAGAAGACCGGCCGCCACGGAATAGTTCTCTGCGGAAGACCTTACCACATAGATCCTGAGATTAACCACGGTATTCCGGACCTTATCACGACATATGGAATGGCAGTGCTTACAGAGGACTCAGTTTCACACTTAGGAAAGCTCGAGCGTCCTCTTATCGTAATGGATCAGTGGATGTACCACACGAGGATGTACTCCGCTGCGAACTTCGTAAAGAAGACTGATTTCCTCGATGTAATTCAGTTGAACTCATTCGGCTGCGGACTTGACGCTGTAACTACAGACTGTGTAAGTGATATCCTGACCAACTCAGGAAAAATATACACCTGCCTCAAAATCGATGAGGTAAATAACCTTGGAGCTGCCCGTATCCGTGTCCGTTCACTCCTTGCCGCAATCCGCGTAAGACAGAGAAAGCAGCAGAAGGACGAGGCAGAGAAGAGAAAAATAGTACCGGCTTCTTATCAGAGAAAAATATTTACGAAGGAGATGAAGGCCAATTACACGATCCTCGCTCCACAGATGTCGCCGATTCACTTCGACATCATAGCGCCGGCTATGTCGAGCGCAGGATTTACAGTAGTAGTTCCTGAGGTACCTGCAAAGGACTGTGTAGACAACGGACTCCGCTTCGTAAATAATGACGCCTGCTATCCGTCACTTCTCGTAGTAGGACAGTTTATCGCAGCACTTAAGTCAGGAAAGTACGATCTCGACAGGACAGCACTTCTTATCACCCAGACAGGTGGTGGATGCCGTGCGTCGAACTATATCGGATTTATCAGAAGGGCGCTTGCAAAGGCAGGCTATGAGAAGATTCCAGTAATCTCCTTAAACCTTGCAGGCCTCGAGAAGAACCCGGGCTTCAGGCTTGGACCGAAGGTCATCCAGCACGGCCTCTACGGACTTGAATTCGGTGATATTTTCCTGAAGTGCTTATACCGCATGAGACCTTATGAAAAAGTAAAAGGCTCAGCTGATGCTCTCTACGAGAAATGGAAGAAGACAGTTATAGACTTCCTCTCACAGCCGAAGATGCTCTCACACGCCAAGTACAAGAAGATGTGCAGAGACATAATCCGTGACTTCGATAATCTGCCGATTACAGATCAAAAGAAGCCTAGAGTCGGAATCGTAGGCGAGATCATGGTTAAGTACTCTGTCGTAGCAAATAACCATTTGGCAGACCTTCTCGAGTCAGAGGGAGCAGAGGCAGTAGTACCTGACCTTACAGACTTCCTGCTTTACTGCTTTATCAACGAGAGATTCAAGAACGAAAATCTCGGTACACCGAAGAGGTCAGTAAAGCTCTCAAATCTCGGAATCAAGTTCTTCGAGTGGATGAGAAGTGCTGCAAGAAAAGCTTTTGATGAGTCAGAGCACTTTACAGCACCTGCTTATATCGACGATACAGCAAAGCGAGCAGCAAAGGTCGTATCGCTTGGTAACCAGACAGGTGAGGGATGGTTCCTTACAGGTGAGATGCTTGAGCTTATAGATGAGGGCGTAAATAATATCGTCTGCATCCAGCCGTTTGGCTGCCTACCGAACCACATCGTAGGAAAGGGCGTAATAAAGAAGCTCCGTGCCTTAAACCCAGGAGCCAATATTGCCGCAATCGATTACGATCCAGGTGCATCAGAGGTTAACCAGCTGAACCGAATCAAACTTATGCTTTCATCAGCATTTAAGAATCTTCAGAAAGAAGAGGATGAGAAAGCAGAGTTTAAAAAAGAAACTGAGCCAGAGGATGCAGAGGCGTCAAAGGCATCATAAATAATAATATCTGTGCCGCTGGTAGATGGCACAGATATTTTTTATATAAATATTTGCGCATATCCATATGTAGTGTTAAAATATTTTTGTAGTTATGAAATTTGAGGGACTTAGATATGCCGACATATAAGAAAAACGGAAAAATAGAACTGTTAAGGTTTATTTTTTGCATAACGATAATATTATTCCACTGCAGCAGGACATTTGGATTTCACCATTTGAATGTTGCAGGAGTTAGTATTCCATTGCTTAGACGCGGCTACTATGGAGTCGAATTTTTCTTTATAGTTTCGGGATTCTTAATGACCCGTTCAATACATGAGAAAAGAAAAAGTATAAAGCTTGGCATCGAAAAGCCAATAGAGCTGGGCAGAACGACAGTCAGATACATGCTGAAGAAATACATCGGAATTTTTTCCTATCATGTATTCCCATTCATAGCGTTGATGGCATTAAAGATAGTAGTAAAGGACATATATGACGGCGGAGCAAAGGACGTGGCGCAGTATATTTTTAACTCAGTGCCGGAGTTCTTCTTCCTGCAGAAGTTTGGATTTACAAATACGAATGTCGATGTGATAGAGTGGTACATCTCCGCAATGCTTATCGCGATGCTTATCCTCTACCCGATAATCTCGAAGTTCTACTATATATATACGAGAGCCGTAGGCCCGATCGTATCCCTCTGGATTCTCGGAGTGCTGCAGCACAACTACGATACTTTCGCTGATCAGGACAGATGGCTTGGAATAGGCTATGCCTGTGTATTCCGCGCTATTGCAGAGATCTCCCTCGGTGCCTGCGCATTTGAGCTCTGCAGGACCTTAAGCCACAGGTATTTCAGCAGAAGAGACCGGGTTATTTTTACAATAGTAGAAGCAGCAGGCTTCTGCCTTACGATATTCTACTCACTGTCATCCTATACATCGAAGTATGAGACACATGTGCTTATCTTCATGACGCTTTCAATCGTGTTTGCATTCTCAGGACAGACGCTCGGAAAGGGCGCATTCCAGAATGGACTCGTGATGTGGCTTGGCAAAATATCGATGCCGATGTACCTATGCCAGCTTTTGGGAATCAATATCGTAGCCGGTTTCCTCGACTTCATGCCGAAGGCCGCACAGACGACACTGGCACTTATTTTTACCTTCGTGTTGTCGCTCATTTCAATCCCAATTGGAGGCAGAATAAGAAAAGCAATAATTGACAAACGCGATTCAACAACGTACAATGAAACAAGTCTGTTATCTTAAAAGGAAGTAATATGTTAGACAAATTGGAACGCAAGCTGGGGAAGTATGCTATTCCAAGACTGATGAATTATATCATCGGTGGCTACGTCTTAGGCTATATACTATATGCCATCCAGGCGGTAACCGGAGCAGGAATCCTGTCGCTGATGACACTCGAACCATACTATATCTGCCATGGACAGATCTGGAGGCTTGTCACCTGGATCATGATCCCGCCGGAACAGAATATCATTTTTGCTATAATCATGATAATCTTCTACTGGCAGCTCGGAACAGCCCTGGAGAGAGTCTGGGGAACCTTCAGATTCAATGCCTACATGTTCGGAGGCATGATATTCACAATAATCGGAGCATTTGCCCTGTATATAATCGGAGCGCTGGTAAGCGGACACTGGAATTATGTCGGGCTTGGCACATATTTTTCAACGAATTATATCAACCTCAGCATTTTCCTGGCATTTGCGCTGACCTTCCCTGAGGAGAAGGTGCTCCTGTATTTCTTTATCCCGATAAAGATGAAGTGGATGGCTATTCTTTACGTCATATTTATTGCAATCGATGTCGTAAATGCCTTCACGCTTGGAACAGCAGGAATCCCGCTCATAGTAGCAATCGCAGCGTCACTTTTGAACTTCCTTATCTACTATCTGCAGATGAAGGGGATCAGGGGACCGCGTCAGACAAGACGACAGCGCGACTTCAGACGCGCATACAATAACGCGTCATGGAACGCCTACACCGGCGGCTCGCAGCAGTCATCCGGCAGTGGCTATGGTGGAAACCAGCAGACAACTGGAAGGAACACCCACAGTAAGCAGGTAGCCCGCCACAAGTGCTGCATCTGTGGCCGCACCGAGCTCACCAATCCGGAGCTCGACTTCCGCTACTGCACAAAGTGCAACGGCAACTACGAGTACTGCTCAGACCACTTATTTACGCATACGCATGTGAAATAATCTAATTGGAAAGTAAAAATTACGGTTTAGTAACGCACCTTGAGAAATGTGTTTTTCATCGTGCGCCCTATGAACTGTAAATAAGGGGAGGGGCTACACAGATACGGACGAGGGGACCTTATGGGACGCCGGTGCTTAGCGGCTGTATTTCAAGCCGCTTACGCACCGCTGCGTCACATACGGAGCGAGAGCGGGCCCCGAGCCGTATCTGTGTAAAGCCCCATCCCCGAATATAATGTTTTTGGAGGCACAAATTGAAAAACTTTATCGAGGAAGAAATAGATAAGGACTTAGCCAGCGGCCGCTACGACCACGTCGTAACCCGCTTCCCGCCGGAGCCAAACGGCTTCTTACATATAGGACACGCAAAGAGCATCCTCTTGAATTACGGATTAGCCGAGGAGTACCACGGCGAGTTCCACATGAGATTCGATGATACGAACCCAACAAAGGAGAAGTCCGAATTCGTAGACGCCATCCAGGAGGACATCAAGTGGCTTGGAGCGAAGTGGGAAAAGACGATGTACGCCTCCGACTACTTTGACCAGATGTATGAGCTCGCAGTAAAGCTTATAAAGAAGGGCAAGGCCTACGCCTCGGACCTCAGCGCAGATCAGATCAGAGAGTACAGAGGAACCCTGACCGAACCAGGAAAGAAAGATCCGAACTCCGACAGGCCAATAGAGGAATCACTTCAGATATTTGAGGACATGAAGGCAGGAAAGTATCCAGACGGAAGTATGGTACTCCGCGCAAAGATCGATATGTCATCTCCAAATATCAATATGCGTGATCCTATCATCTACAGAGTAGCCCACCTCTCACATCAGAGACAGGGAGATAAGTGGTGCATCTACCCGATGTATGACTTCGCCCACCCAATCGAAGACGCGATAGAGGGAGTCACCCATTCTATCTGTACACTCGAGTTCGAGGATCACAGACCACTCTATAACTGGGTCGTAGAAGAGTGTGAATTTAAAAATCCACCTAGACAGATAGAATTCGCAAAGCTCTATTTAAAGAATGTCGTAACAGGAAAGAGATATATCAAAAAGCTCGTAGAGGATGGAATCGTAGACGGCTGGGATGACCCGAGACTTGTATCGATTGCCGGACTCCGCCGCAGAGGCTATACACCGGAGTCGATAAAGAAATTCGTCGAGCTCGCAGGAGTAAGTAAGGCAAACTCTACAGCAGAGTATCCGATGCTTGAGTACTGCATCAGAGAAGATTTAAAGACCAAGGTGCCGAGAGTCATGGCAGTTCTTGATCCGGTAGAGCTTGTAATAGACAATTATCCTGATGGAGTTACAGAAAAGCTTCCGGTCATAAATAATGTTGAGAACGAAGCACTTGGAAGCAGAGAGGTTAATTTTTCAAAGCATCTATACATCGAGAGGAGCGATTTCATGGAGGTACCTGTAAAGAAGTACTTCCGTATGTTCCCGGGAAATGAGGTAAGACTTATGAATGCCTACTTCGTGACCTGCACAGGTGTCGACAAAGATGAAAATGGTGATATAATAAGAATACATGCGACCTATGACCCGGCATCAAAGGGCGGTAATTCACCTGACGGAAGAAAGGTTAAGGGAACTATTCACTGGGTAGATGCAGGCAGCGCATTTAAGGCACCAGTAAGACTCTATGAGAACGTTATTGATGAGGAAAAGGGCGTCTACAATGAAGACGGCAGCCTGAACCTCAATCCTAATTCGCTCACAGTAAAGGAAGCATATATAGAGAGCTCTGTAAAGGACGCGAAGGCATATGACAGCTTCCAGTTTGTAAGAAATGGGTTCTTCACTACAGACTGCAAGGATTCTAAGCCAGACGAGCCGGTGTTCAACAGAATCGTTTCTCTGAAGAGTTCGTTTAAACTGCCTGTAAATAATTAAGGAGGTTATGACATGAACCTGTTGTCAGGACTTGAGAAGTTCGGTATTAAATCAGATGGACAGCTTGATATTACAGATGATGGTATCGAGAAAAAAGATAACGGCCAGATGCAGAGTGCTGTAAAGAAATCTATCGATGATCTCGAGGAGAAGGACCTGGTCCTTCAGAAGTCGGTGCAGTGTCCTATCTGTGACCATAAGTTCAAGGTACTTCAGGTAAAGAGTGCGAAAGTAAAGCGTATCGGAGCTGATTCAGATACGAGACCACACTATCAGAATATCGATCCTCTGAAGTATGAGGTTATCGTCTGCCCGCACTGTGGATATGCAGCTATGAACAAATATTTCGTTCATGTTTCAGCTACACAGATGAGATGGATAAAGGATGCGGTTACAAAGAATTTCACCCCGCTTTCCGATGATGTACCTGAGATCTACACAGCAGATGAGGCAGTTGACAGATATAAGCTTGCCCTGGTTTCGGCTATGGCAAAGCATGCCAGACTTTCAGAGAAATCACTGATCTGCCTTAGGATTGCCTGGATTAGACGTGACCAGGTAAAAGAGATGGCCAACGCAAATGCGGTAGAGGTCGGAAAGAAAAAGCAGATAACAGAAGAGTATGAGGGATTTTACAGACAGGCCTATGAGGGTTATACGAAGGCTTACAGCACAGAGACCGGACTTAACGGTACAGCGATAGAGTTTCTCTTAGCGAATATGGCTATTCACTTCAAGGAATACAACACAGCAGCAAAGCTTATATCAAACCTGCTTGGAAATCCAAACACGAATCCAAGAGTCAAGGACCGCTGCCTTGACCTTAAGGATATAGTAGTAGCAGCACAGAAAAAATAAACGGAAACGGAAAAAGAAAGGATCACTAAAATGAGTAACAAGCTTAAAGTCGGTATTCTTGGCGGTACTGGAATGGTAGGACAGCGTTTTATCGCTATCCTTGCAAATCACCCTTGGTTCGAGGTAACTGAGATCGCAGCATCTCCGAGAAGCGCAGGAAAGACATACGAGGAGTGCGTAAAGGATCGTTGGAAGATGGATACGCCTATCCCGGAGTCAGTAAAGAATATCGTCGTTAAGAATGTAAACGATGTTGAAGAAGTATCAAAGGACGTAGATTTCTGCTTCTCAGCTGTCGATATGAAAAAGGACGAGATCAAGGCTATCGAGGAGGCTTATGCAAAGACTGAGACTCCTGTAGTTTCAAATAACTCAGCACACCGCTGGACACCTGACGTACCTATGGTAGTACCTGAAATCAATCCAGAGCACTTTGAGGTTATCGCTGCCCAGAAGAAGAGACTTGGCACAAAGCGCGGTTTCATCGCTGTAAAGCCTAACTGCTCTATCCAGTCATATGCACCTGTACTTACAGCATGGATGCCATTCCATCCTACAGAGGCTGTAGTTTCTACATACCAGGCTATCTCAGGAGCTGGAAAGACATTCAAGGACTGGCCGGAGATGGAGGGTAACATCATCCCTTACATCGGTGGTGAGGAAGAGAAGTCCGAAAGAGAGCCTCTTAGAATCTGGGGTAAGGTTGAGAACGGACAGATCGTTCCTTCAGACTGCATGAAGATTACCTCACAGTGCATCAGAGTACCTATCCTCTATGGTCACACAGCTACTGTATTTGTAAACTTCAAGGATAAGCCTTCAAAGCAGGAGCTCATCGATGCGATGACTTCATTCTCAGGACTTCCACAGAAGCTTAATCTTCCATCAGCACCTAAGCAGTTCATCCGTTACATGGAAGAGGATGACAGACCACAGGTAAGACTTGATGTAAACTATGAGAACGGCATGGGAATCACTATCGGTCGTCTCCGTGAGGATTCTATTTTTGACTGGAAGTTCGTAGGTCTCTCACACAACACTATGAGAGGTGCTGCAGGCGGAGCAGTTCTCTGCGCAGAGCTCTTAAAGGCACAGGGCTATATTGAAGCAAAATAAAGGAGAATTTTATGGGGAAGAGTCTGTTTATAGCTGAAAAACCAATGGTCGCGAGAGCCTTCGCGGCCGTTTTTAATGACAACCTTAAGAAATACGACGGTTATCTCGAAGGGGATAAAACAGTCGTGACCTGGTGTGTGGGGCACTTAGTCACGATGAGCTACCCTGAGGTCTATGACCCGGAGATGAAGAAGTGGTCTATGAGCACACTTCCATTTCTGCCGGATCATTTCCTCTACGAGGTAATCCCTGGTGTAAAGAAGCAGTTTGATATAGTTTCAAGGCTTTTAAACCGTGAAGACGTAAGCCGTATCTACGTCTGCACAGATAGTGGACGTGAGGGTGAGTACATCTACCGTCTGGTAAGAAATCAGGCCGGAGTCCACGACAAGGACGAGCGTCGTGTATGGATCGACTCTCAGACTGATGAGGAGATAAAGCGTGGAATAAAAGAGGCCAGGCCTGAAAGTGACTATGACAGTCTTTCTGATGCAGCATACCTGCGGGCCAGGGAAGACTACCTGATGGGCATTAATTTTTCAAGGATCCTGACACTCAAATATGGCAGTCAGATGGCTTCATTCCTTAACACCAGAAGACAGGTTATAGCAGTAGGCCGCGTCATGACCTGTGTGCTTGGGATGGTCGTCCGCCGCGAGATAGAGATAAGACAGTTCGTAAAGACTCCGTTTTACCGGCTTGTGGCTTTTACTGAAGAGGATGAGAAAAAAGCTGTCGCCTTTGAGTGGAGAGCGAGAAAAGGTTCTGCATATTTCGATTCGCCGCTTCTCTATAAGGAAAACGGCTTTAAGAAGAGAGACGACGCGTACGACCTCGCGAAGTTTATAGGTGGTCCTGATGAGCTTAAGGAGAAGGATTCGGCGAAGCGTGATATGGAGCTTACAGTGCTCTCTGTTCAGAAAAAGGACGAGAAGAAAAATCCACCGCTTCTCTACAATCTCGCTGAGATTCAGAATGACGCTTCGAAGTTCTTTAAGATAAGCCCGGACGAGACACTCCAGATAATCCAGTCGCTCTACGAAAAAAAGCTCGTGACTTATCCGAGAACCGATGCGAGAGTTTTATCATCAGCGATAGCAAAGGAGATTGACAAGAACCTTAAAGGACTTTCGACTCTTTCTATATTCAAGCCCTTTACTGATCAGATTTTTGCGAGCGGCTCGTATAAGACTATCGGAAAGACACGTTATACAGATGACAAAAAAATAACCGACCACTACGCTATTATTCCGACAGGCCAGGGACTAGGAGTCTTAAAGAGCTTAAATCTCACGGAGCAGAGAGTCTATGAGACCATAGCCAGAAGATTTCTTGCGATATTTTTCCCACAGGCTGTCTATAAAAAGACAGCTGTTGAGGCAGTAAAGGATAACGAGCATTTTTTCGCAAATGAAAAATACCTCGACAAAGAGGGTTATCTCGCGGTGATGCATTACTCATTTTTTAAGGATAAAAATGATGAGAATGCCGGGAACGAGCTCTTATCGCAGATAAAGAAGGGTGATAAGGTGCCGGTAAAGCTGCTATCTATCAAAGAAGGCGAGACTGCACCGCCGAAGAGATACACCTCTGGTTCTATGATCCTTGCAATGGAAAATGCCGGCTCACTTATAGAAGACGATGAGCTGAGAGAGCAGATAAAGTCGAATGGTATCGGCACATCCGCGACCCGTGCCGGGATTTTAGAGAAGCTCGTCAAGAACAGATATCTGTCTTTAAATAAAAAAACACAGGTCATTACGCCTACTCTTACAGGCGAGATGATATACTATGTGGTCGGATACTCCATCAGGCCGATGCTCGACCCGATTCTTACAGCCAGCTGGGAGAAGGGATTATCACAGGTGGCAGACGGAGTGATAGGAGAGGATGACTATATGAAAAAGCTTACGGCCTTTATCAGGAAATACACTGATGAAGTAAAGTCTGAGAACAATGGAGCGGTTCTTTCGAAGTGCTTTAATTACGCGTCTCAGTTTTATAAGAAGGGTTCGTATGGCGGAGTAGCAAAGGAGAAGAAAAGCAAATGAACTGCAGAATAAAGGATATGTACGACCTGACTCATACTATAGCAGCACCGCTCCTTGAGAAATTCGATTATCCGTGGGAGGTCCTTCCACATATCGGAGATTTCATAAAGGAGATCGGGCCGAAGCTCGACAAGGCTGTATATGAGGACAGAGGCGGTTTTGTCTATATAGCAAAGTCCGTAAAATTCTTAAATGAGGCGACAAACACTATCATCGGTCCATGCATCATCGGACCTGATACAGAAGTCCGCCCTGGTGCCTTCATCAGAGGAAATGCCATAATCGGAGCCTCCTGTGTAGTCGGAAATTCTACTGAGATAAAGAACGACATCATCTTCGACAATGTCGAGGTACCTCACTACAACTACGTGGGCGATTCGGTGCTTGGCTTCCACGCTCATATGGGAGCAGGCTCCATCACAAGTAATATCAAAAGTGACAGGACCAATGTCGTGATAAAGGATTTCTCTACCGGTGAGAAGATCGAGACTGGCCTTAGAAAAATAGGCGCTCTCTTAGGAGACTATGTAGAGGTCGGCTGCAATACAGTCTTAAACCCTGGGAGTGTCGTAGGACCTCATACCACGATTTATCCTGTCTCTATGATAAGAGGCGTGATCCCTGCAAACTCTCTCGTAAAGAACCGGGCAGAGCAGGAAATAGTAAGCAAGAATTAATAAAAACAAAACAAAAAGCTGCGGCGCGAGCCACAGCTTTTTTAGTTGGAAAAAGAAAAAAGATTACTTAACATTGACTGTTCTATTTGATTGTACTAAAATGACATTGTTTAGTAAAGTTCTATTTTTTCATTGATGAAATGAAAATATTTCATTATTGAAAAAAGAACATCTGGAAAGGAAAAAGATTAGTGACACTATTATCGTACGAGATTTTCCAAACGATTTTGGAACAGGGATCGTTTGCGAAAGCGGCTCAGGTACTCCATCTGACGCCGTCCGCAATCAGCCATTCTATCTCGTCTATGGAGGAGGAGATTGGCTTTGCGCTCTTTATCAGAGGTAAAAACGGAGTAAAGCTGTCAAGCGCGGGCGAAGAGATAAACCCGTACATTCAGCGGATTGTAGCTGCTGAGCAGAACTTAAAGCAGGCTGTTTCACAGATGAAGGGCCTTGGCGCCGGAAAGGTTAACATCGGAACCATCAATTCCGTCTGCCTTGCCTGGATTCCTGATATCATCAGGACCTTCGGAGAGGAACATCCTCAGATAGCAGTTGAGCTGTATCAGGGCTCTTATAACGATGTGGTAGAGTGGGTCAGAAACGGAACCATTGACATCGGCATTTTATCAGAGGCGGCTTCTGACGGGCTTCCATTTATTCCGCTTATGGAGGATGACCTGGTGGCTGTTGTTCCTAAGGGATACATGCCGAAGGAGACAAAGGTCATCACACCTGAGGACCTTAAGGGCCAGCCGTTCGTCATTCAGCAGGACAGCTGTGATATAGATATCATCAAATATTTGGATGAGTATAACCTTCAGGTCCGCGCCAACTGCCACATCCTTGACGATCAGTCGGCTATAGCCATGGTAGAGTGTAAGACCGGTATCCTTCTTATGCCGCGCCTTGGCCTTATCAATCCGCCTGAAGATGTAGTCATTTACCCGCTCTATCCGAGACATTACAGAAAGCTGGGAATTGCCTGCCTTTCAAAGGACTTCCTGTCACCATCGGCAAGAGTAATGACACAGCATATCAAAGACTATGTCGCACAGTTCACAGAAGAATAATCTATGGATACGCAGATCATTAAACTCGATAAGTATTACAGCTGTCTGATGGGAGACTGCCCGATGCACTGCTGCAACGGCTGGACTATTCCTGTCGACGGCGATACCTGGAGCCGTATCGAAAAAGATAAGACTGATACAGGAGAGAAGCTGCGTAAGCATATCACTGGAAAAAGTGACGACGACCGGCAGATTAAAAAAGTCTTCGGCCGCTGTCCTTTTCTTACAGAAAAAAAGCTCTGCGGAGTGCAGTGTAAGGAGAGGACTGACCTGATGCCATTAGTGTGCAGGCAGTTCCCTCACCAGGTGCTTGACCTAGGCGACAGAAGAGAAGTAACTATCTATCTGTCGTGCTATTCGGCTGCCAAGGCTTTCTGTGAGCATCCGGATGACGTTTATTTTTCCAAGGGAGGAGAAAAGTTCGAATCCTACTACATCATCGAAAACAGAGATGAACCATTTCTTGATTTCCTTTTAAGTGAGAGAAAAAAGCTTTTAGATATTATAGCTGACACCACACATGACCTGCCGGTTATTTTTTCAAGTGTCTATGCCTATGCTGCGGCCACGAACGCAAGGTATCTAAGCAATCAGACGCGGTCTGCTGTATCTGAAGTGGAGTTTAGTTTCAATCCTGATGACTGGGGTGAGTTCGCTGTTTCGGACGGCACTGACTACGCGTTTTTTCCGATAGCCATGATGGATAAGTGCATCCTGAACCTCGTAAACTACGGATACCTGTTCCTTCGGAACAAAAGGCTCTACAGGCTGATAAAGAAGTACGAGAAGCTCTTTGGAGACCTCTATGAGGGAGCGGCGGAGCAGTGGCTTAATGAAAAAATAAAAGCTCTCTACAAGGCTGACCCGTCGTTTGAAAAAAGGCATCGGAACTATTTTTACTATGCTGTGGTTCAGCTTTATCCGCTGGCGTACGAGAGCTATTTCTGGCAGAGGCAGACACTGCTTTCGATTTTCTATACCGAGCTTCTTATGATCTTCGATGTCACTGAGTACGAAAGCACCGGAAAAGTGCCGGATATAAATACTCAAATCCTAGACCTGTGCTGCTTTGAGCGCGGTACCAGGCACAATCCTTCGATGACCGACAATATCTACAATGTAATTCGCAAAGATTTTATATAATTTCTCATATATGCACAAATTTCGAAATAGCCTATAACGAAATTTGTGCATTTTTTCTAAATTTTACTTGTATACGAGGTGCGAATAGGGTAAAATAGCTATGTTATAAATTTTAAGGATCAACAATCCGCCAAAAGGGTTCCAAAAAGGGAAAGGACAGGTGATGTTATTTGGCGAAGGAAGTTATTGATCGTATCAGAAAGGCCGAGACTGATCTCGAGGACAGCTCACAGGCTGCGAAGAGACAGGCGGCAGAGCTTATCGAGAAGGCTAAGACTGATGCGAAGGAGTCAAGAAGCAAAAGACTTTCTCTAGCCAGAGACAAGGCTTCGGCTCTTGTAAAAGCAGCGCAGGAGGAATCAGATCATTCGCTCGAGAGTGCCCGTCTTGAGGGAGCAGGGGTTAAGAAAGAGCTCCTGGAGAAAGTCGGAAGCAAAAAGGATGAGGCAGTCACGAAAGTGATCGCTGCTCTGACATCTTAAGAAAGGAGGAGTACACATGGCTGTAATGCCTATGAAACGCATGACGCTTATAGCTATGCGTCGTGACAGAAAGCAGTTACTCCAGTTTCTGCAGAGGCAGGGCACCACAGAGATAGACACAGACGTACCCGATGACGGCATCTACAAAAAGATCGATGTTTCATCGCAGAAGCAGATATTTCTTAAAAATATCAAGCAGGCCGAGGATGCACTGGAAATCCTGGCTAAAATCGCTCCTGAAAAGAAATCTCTCCTTTCATCGTTTGAGGGCAGAGAGGTCATCTCACTCGAGGATTTCGAGAAGAACCTCGACAGAAGAAATGACATTATGGCTGTCATTTCAAAAATAAACGCTCTCTATAAAGAAAACCTCGAGCTAATAGCTCAGGTGCCTAAGGATGAGATGGACAGGGAGGCCTTAGTTCCTTGGGAAGGCTTTGATCTGCCACTTGATTTTTCAGGGACAGAGAAGACGAAGGCCTTTATCGGAACACTTCCGGGAGATGTGTCAGCAGAGGATATCTACCTGACACTCGGAATGCTCTTCAAGGAATCAGACAAGGTCGATGTAGAGATTATCTCGAGATCGCAGCAGTACACGGCTGTAATGTTTGTCACAGGAAATGACAACGCTGAGGAGCTTAAGGATGTCCTCCACAGGATGAATTTCACGAAGGCTCCTTCGAATGCAGTTACTGATTCAGACGGAACGTCGCTTACTCCGGCAAAGGCTATCGAGAGGATTGATGCCGAGACCGCGAGAAAGACTGCCAGAAGAAAGCAGATCATTTCTGAGATTACTGACTTAGCTGACAGCAGGCATGACATAGAGCTCATCAGGGATTACTTCCAGATGAGAAAGGACAAGTACGATGTCATCGGAAGTATTAACCAGTCGTCGCATGTCGTTATTATTACCGGTTATGTGGCAGCCGAGGATGTGCCAAAGCTTGAGGCAGCACTTAATGAACGCTTTGAGTTAGCATGTGATTTCTCAGATCCGCCTGAGGATGCGGATGTACCGGTTAAGCTTAAGAATAATGCTTTTGCAGCTCCTGTAGAGGGTGTTATCGCGAGCTACTCACTCCCTGGAAAGGGTGAGGTCGATCCGTCTATGGCTGTGTCATTGTTCTACTATTTCTTCTTTGGACTTATGCTTAGTGATGCCGCTTACGGTATCATTATTGCTTTAGCCTGCGGGCTTATCTTAAAGAAGTTTAAGAACATGGAGCCGGGGACAAGAAAGACTTTCCAGATGTTTTTCTTCTGTGGAGTCGCTACTACGATAGTTGGTTTTATTTTTGGAAGCTTCTTTGGAGATGTAGTTTCTTCAGTGGCCCAGACCTTTGGCCATATGCCGAAGGCTGCCGCAGATAAGCTTCTTCCACCTATCTGGTTTAACCCATTAAGCGACCCGATAAAGATGCTTACGTTCTGCTTTGCAGTAGGTCTTATCCATCTGTTTACAGGACTTGGCATTCTGATGTATCAGGATATAAAGAACGGACACGTGCTTGACGCCATTTATGATGGACTTTTCTGGTATATGTTCGTAGGAGGCTGCGTACTTCTTCTGCTCTGCCTTCCAATGATCACAGGAATGCTTGGACTTTCATTTACGCTTGGATCAACAGTAAAGACAGTCAGCATCTGGATAACGCTGATCGGGTTTGTCGGCGTCGTACTTTTCTCAGGAAGAGAATCGAGAAACTGGGGAAAGAGGCTTGCAAAAGGTCTCTACGGTGCATACGGTATCACTGGTTACTTATCTGATGTGCTCTCTTATTCGAGACTTTTAGCATTAGGACTTGCTACATCAGTTATCTCATCGGTGTTCAACACTATGGCAGGAATGGTTGGCGGAGCACTTCCTATAGCAATCGGAGTTGTGCTCTATGCGGTTATTTTTATAATCGGCCACATCCTGAATATGGCTATCAATGCGCTTGGCGCATATGTACATACCAACAGACTTCAGTACGTGGAGTTCTTTGGTAAATTCTACAACGGTGGCGGACGTCCTTTCGAGGCGTTTGACCAGAAAACAAAATACATAAGGATTAAGGAGGATATCTGACTTATGAGTATGGGAACAGTTTGGGCGCTGCTTGGAGCAGCATTATCAGCACTTCTTGCAGGTGCAGGTTCAGCAATCGGTGTAGGTAAGGCCGGACAGGCAGCAGCAGGAGTCGTAACGGAGGATCCGTCACTTTTCTCTAAGGTGCTTATCCTTCAGCTTCTTCCTGGTACACAGGGTATTTACGGACTGCTGATCGCATTCATCACTCTTACAAACATCGGTATCATGGGTGGCTCAGCAGACATGAGCGTACACAAAGGAATGCTTTATTTCTGTGCCTGCCTTCCAATGGCTGTAGTTGGTCTTATTTCAGCTATCTGCCAGGCTAACGCAGCAGTTTCTGCTATCGGCCTTGTAGCAAAGAAGCCGGATCAGTTCGGTAAAGCTATGATCTTCCCGGCAATGGTTGAGACCTACGCTATCCTTGCACTCCTCGTTTCGATTCTTTCAATCTTTGGAGTATCTGCACTTGCATGAGTCCCAGTTGACTCATAATAGAAAGGAGTACAGATATGACAGGTCTTGACAAGATCATAAATGAGATAAAAGAGGAGTCAGATCAGACAACTGCTGAGATCATCAAAGGTGGCCGAGACAAGGCTGAAGATATTGCTGCCGCAGCTGAAAAAGAAACCGCTGCTGCAGAGAAAGAGATAAGCAGCAAGGCAGAGACCACCGTAAAACAGATAAAGCAGAGAGCAGCTGATGGAGCAGATCTCATTAAGAGAAGAGCAGTCCTTGCAGCAAAGCAGGAGATTATCTCAGAGACTCTTGATGAAGCCAAAAATAAGCTTTATTCCATGTCAGATAATGACTACGCTGATTTTTTGGAGAAACTGATCCTTAAGAATGCTGATCAGGGAGAGGGCTCTGTATCGATTGGAAAAGAGGATGAAAAGAGGCTTCCAGCTGATTTTATCAGCCAGGTAAGCGGAAAGCTTCCTAGCGGGAAGACTCTTGTAAAGGCTTCTGATCCTGCTGATATAGACCATGGCGTAGTCCTCCGTTATGAGGGCTCAGCTGAGAACCTCTCCATCGACGAACTTTTTGCATCAAAGAGTGATGAGCTTACAGACATAGTAAAGGATATTTTATTTTAACCGCGAAAGGAGGTACTTATGTCAGAAAAGCAGTACACCTATGCGGTTGCCAGAATAAGGGCGAAGGAGCTTTCACTTTTAAATGACGCGTTTTTAGAGCAGCTGATCGGAGTAAAAACCGTTCCGGAGGTTATGGCACTTCTCTCTGAGAAGGGCTGGAAGGGCAGAGACAATTCTGAAAAGCAGAATCCTTTAGATGTCCTTTCATACGAGGAGGAGAAGACATATAAAACAGTCCTTGAGATGGTCGATGACCCGCACGCCTTTGATGTGTTCCTTCTGAAGAAGGACTTCCACAATCTTAAGGCTGCTGTAAAGGAAGCATTTTCAGGAAAGGCCTTTGCAGACATATACGTAAAGGGCGGGACCATTGATCCTGAAGTTATCAAGGAGGCTGCGTCTTCCGGTGATTTTTCCACGCTTCCTGATTCTATGAAGGAGGCAGGCAGAAAAGCTCTCGATACTCTGCTTCACTACAGAGATGGACAGCTCTGTGACATCATTATCGACAAGGCGTGCCTTGATCAGATAAAGAAGGCGTCAAAGCAGAACAAAAATGACCTGATAAAGCGCTACGGCGAGCTTACAGTAGCTCTTGCAGACATAAAGACAGCTGTAAGAGGCGCACATGCGAAGAAGGATCCGGCATTTTTCAAGGAGGCGCTTGCAGAGTGCGATACCCTTGATATCACCCGTCTGACTGAAGCAGCCTCGCTTGGCACGGACGACATCTATGATTACTTAGAGAACACCAGCTACAAGGATGCAGTAGAAGCGCTTAAGAAGTCATTTTTCGCTTTCGAGAAATGGTGCAACGATGCTCTTATGGAGTCAATAAGACCCGAGAAGGCTCATCCGTTTACTATTGGTCCTCTTGCAGCTTATATCCTCGCCCGCGAGAGCGAGATAAGCTCAGTCAGGATGATAATCACAGGTAAGGAAAATGACCTTCCGGATCAGATGATAAGGGAAAGGATAAGCAGGACATATGTATAAGATCGCAGTTATGGGTGACTGGGACTCGATATACGGCTTTAAAGCACTAGGCCTTGATACATATCCTGTCACAGATCCCGATGAGGCGGAGAAAACGCTTCATACCTTAGCAGAACAGCAGACCGCAGTGATCTATATCACAGAGGCTCTCGCGGCGAAGATTGAAAAGGCTATTTCAAGCTACAGCGATGCTCCGCTTCCGGCTATAATACTTATTCCGGGTGCTTCCGGAAATACCGGAGAGGGACTTGCATTAGTAAAGAAGAGCGTAGAGCAGGCGGTAGGATCTGACATTATTTTTGGCAACAATTAGGATATAGGGGATAGGATATAGGATATAGGATATAGGGTATAGGGTATAGGGTATAGTCCTTAACCCCTAATCCCTAACCCCTAACCCCCTACAAAGGAGAAGACATGAGTTTAGGTACGATAAAAAAAGTAGCCGGGCCTCTTGTCATAGCAGAGGGGATGCGCGAAGCGAACATGTTCGATGTGGTGCGTGTGTCAAAGCAGCGACTCATCGGCGAGATCATCGAAATGCACGGTGATCAGGCTTCCATTCAGGTATATGAAGAGACATCCGGACTTGGACCGGGAGAGCCGGTAGAGTCTACTGGCGAACCGATGAGCGTTGAGCTTGGGCCTGGCCTTATCGGCAATATCTATGATGGAATCGAGAGACCCCTCGAGGAGATCATGAAGGTTACACACTCGAATAACCTTCAGCGAGGAGTTGAAGTACCGGCACTTCCAAGAGATAAGGTATGGCACTTCGTTCCGACCGCACAGGTAGGAGACGAGGTCAGCGCCGGAGATATCATTGGAACAGTAGCCGAGACCCCGGTAGTAACCCAGAAGATTATGGTACCATACGGTATCAGTGGCAAAATAAAAGCCATCGCTGAGGGTGACTACAAGGTTACAGATACAATAGCTACCATCACTACAGATAAGGGTGATAAGACAGTTGCAATGCTTCAGAAGTGGCCTGTTCGTAAGGAGAGACCTTACAAGCAGAAGCTTTCTCCTGACAGACCTCTTATCACAGGACAGAGAGTAATCGATACACTCTTCCCGATAGCAAAGGGTGGTGTTGCCGCAGTTCCGGGACCTTTCGGTTCAGGAAAGACAGTCGTTCAGCACCAGCTGGCAAAGTGGGCAGATGCAGACATAGTTGTTTACATCGGCTGTGGTGAGCGTGGAAACGAGATGACAGATGTATTAAACGAGTTCCCTACACTGAAGGACCCGAAGACCGGACATTCCCTGATGGAAAGAACCGTTCTTATCGCAAATACATCCGATATGCCTGTTGCAGCGCGTGAGGCTTCTATTTACACAGGTATTACTATTGCAGAGTATTTCCGTGATATGGGATACTCAGTAGCACTTATGGCAGACTCTACAAGCCGTTGGGCTGAGGCTCTTCGTGAGATGTCTGGACGTCTTGAGGAGATGCCTGGTGAGGAAGGTTACCCGGCTTACTTAGGAAGCCGTCTGGCACAGTTCTATGAGAGAGCAGGACATGTAAAATGTTTGGGAAGCGACGACAGAGAGGGCGCGCTTTCCGTTATCGGAGCCGTATCTCCTGCCGGTGGTGATATTTCAGAGCCGGTTACGCAGGCTACGCTTCGTATCGTAAAGGTATTCTGGTCACTTGATGCTGACCTCGCTTATCAGCGTCATTTCCCGGCTATCAACTGGCTGACCTCATATTCACTTTACTTAGACAGCCTTGGCAAATGGTTCGACGCAAATGTCGATGAGGACTGGATGACCCTTAGAGGCCGTATGATGAGTATCCTCTCAGACGAGAGCAAGCTCAAAGAAATGGTACAGCTCGTCGGAATGGACGCACTTTCTGCTCCAGACAGACTCAAAATGGAGGCTGCCCGTTCAATCCGTGAGGATTTCCTGCATCAGGATGCCTTCCACGAGATTGATACTTTCTCATCACTTAAGAAGCAGTATATGATGATGGACCTCGTACTTTCATACTACGATAAGTCCATGGAAGCTTTGGATGAGGGAGCATCTCTTAACAGCCTGATCGGACTTCCTGTCCGTGAGGAAATCGGCCGTTTCAAGTACACTCCGGAGAGTGAGCTCAAAGGCAGATTCGATGAGGTCACAAAGGAGCTTGACAAAGAAATCGACGAAGCTAAAGCTAAAAAGGAGGACTTCTAATGCCTAGAGAATATAGAACGATACAGGAAGTCTCCGGCCCTCTGATGCTCGTACGTGGTGTCAGCGGTGTTACCTATGATGAGCTTGGAGAACTGGAGCTTGAAAACGGCGAAAAGCGCCGCTGCAAGGTCCTTGAGATAGATGGTGGAAATGCCCTGGTACAGCTCTTTGAGCCGTCAACAGGTATCAACCTCGATACCTCGAAGGTTCGCTTCCTTGGACGCCCGATGGAGCTCGGTGTATCAGAGGATATGCTCGGCCGTGTATTTGATGGTCTTGGCAGACCTATAGATGGCGGCCCTGAGATCCTGCCGGATGAGAGACGTGATATCAACGGTCTTCCTATGAACCCGGCTGCCCGTGCTTACCCGGAGGAGTTCATTGAGACTGGTATTTCAGCTATCGATGGTCTGAATACTCTGGTTCGTGGACAGAAGCTTCCTATTTTCTCAGCTTCAGGTCTTCCACACTCACAGCTCGCAGCACAGATTGCCCGTCAGGCAAAGGTGCGTGGAACAGATGAACCATTCGCTGTTGTATTCGCAGCTATGGGTATTACTTTCGAGGAGGCTCATTTCTTCCAGGAGTCATTCAGGGAGACAGGCGCTATCGACAGGACAGTGCTCTTCGTAAACCTCGCAAATGATCCTGCTGTAGAGCGTATCGCAACACCTCGTATGGCTCTTACCGCAGCTGAGTACCTGGCATTTGAGAAAAATATGCACGTCCTCGTTATCATGACTGATATCACGAACTACGCCGACGCTCTTCGTGAGATTTCAGCAGCCCGTAAAGAGGTACCTGGACGTCGTGGCTATCCTGGCTACATGTACACCGACCTCGCTTCACTCTATGAGAGAGCAGGACGTCAGAAGGGTAAGAAGGGTTCGATCACTATGATCCCTATCCTCACAATGCCTGAGGATGATAAGACTCATCCTATCCCTGACCTTACCGGATACATCACCGAGGGACAGATCATTCTTTCACGTGAGCTCTATCAGAAGGGAATACAGCCGCCTATCGATGTACTTCCGTCCCTTTCACGACTTAAGGATAAGGGTATCGGTGAGGGCAAGACAAGAGCCGATCACGCCAACACCATGAACCAGCTGTTCGCAGCCTATGCCCGTGGTAAGGACGCTAAGGAGCTTATGATCATCCTTGGTGAGGCAGCTCTTACTGATATCGATAAGCTGTACGCGAAGTTCGCTGATGAATTCGAGGAAAAATATGTAAACCAGGGATACAATACAGACCGTTCTATCGAGGAGACTCTCGACATCGGCTGGGACCTTCTGCGAATCCTTCCTCGTTCAGAGCTGAAACGTATCAAGGATGAGTTCCTGGATAAGTATTATGAGAAGAAGTCATAAATAGAGCTGTTTTAGAACAGGAGGTATGTTATGGCAGCTTCACATGTAAATCCTACCCGAATGGAGCTGACGCGTCAGAAGAAAAAGCTCCAGACGGCCTTAAAGGGACACAAGCTGTTAAAGGACAAGCGAGATGAGCTTATGCGCCGTTTCCTAGACCTCGTAAGAGAGGATAAGATCCTCCGTGAAGAGGTTGAGGAGGAGATAAAGAAGGCTAATAAGAGCTTTGTGCTTGCCGGAAGCCAGATGTCAAAGGAGGCTGTTTCTGTAGCTTTTATGGCTCCTAAGCAGGAGGTTTCGGTTGACGTTTCCACAAAGAATGTCATGAGTGTCGAGATTCCTGTGTTCGAGACGCAGTTCCGCGGAAGTGATGAGGGTGATTTTTATCCATATGGATATGCTTTTACCTCAGCAGACCTCGATGAGGGTGTCAGAGCTCTGTCAAGACTTCTTCCAAAGCTTTTAAAGCTTGCTGAAAGCGAGAAGTCCTGTCAGCTGATGGCAGCTGAGATCGAAAAGACGAGGCGCCGTGTAAATGCTCTTGAGCACGTGCTGATACCGCAGACACAGGAAAATATCCGCTACATCACGATGAAGCTCGACGAGAATGAGAGATCGTCGCAGGTTCGTCTGATGAAGGTTAAGGATATGATGCTTGAGGATGCACATCACTACAAGGAAAGGCGCGATGCAGAGCCGTTAAAGGAGAATGTATCTTAAAAAATACAAGGCACGAAACTGGAATGGTTTCGTGCCGTTTTTTCGGCAAAAAGGCTTGCATTTGCCGTTAAGGTGTGTTAATATAAACAATTTTTCGCTCTTACAATTTTCTTAAAAACGTGGTATAATCATATTTGTTGAGAGATAGGACAAGGAGGACACATGTACAAGGTCGGCGATTATATCATGCACGAGACATCTGGCGTCTGTCAGGTGAAAGAGATTTCAGAGAAGGCACTTCACGGTAAGGGTTCAGAGAGGATGTACTACAGCCTCGAGCCTGTATTTGACAAGGGTGCTTCTGTTATCACACCAGTCGACTCTAAGACCAGGATCAGAGATGTGAAGAGCTCTGATGAGTTTGAGGAGCTTCTTGAGGAAGTACCTCAGATAGATGTAGTTAAGGAAGAGGGCAATCGTGCCCGTTCTGAGAAGTTTAAAGAGAAGATCGCTCTATTTGATCCGAAGCAGCTCGCTTCAGTAGTAAAGAGTATCTATCTGCACCAGAAGAAGAGACTTGCTTCAGGTAAGAAGGCTATGAGCTCAGATGAGAGAGTTATGGATGTAGCTGCACAGAGGCTCTTTGAGGAGATGGCTTTTGCCATGAAGACAGATATCGATACTGTCAAGCACGCTTTTTTCAAAAAGCTCGACAGCGAAGAAGAATGATAATATTTTGTCACTGTAAAGCTTCTTAAGAAATTGAATGGAGAAATAAATGATTACTCTGCTTGCGCGTCAAAGCGTTGACAGAAAAGTTTCTGACCACGTGTCAGTCATAGTAGGCAACTACGAATATTATTACGCCTGCGGGCTTCTAGACCGCAGGCTTTCTTTAGGCCTTTCTGCAGATATAAAGCCACAGGAGCTTTTTTCAAAAATGCAGGAGGTTCTTTCTGATGTTCCTGTCGAAGCTCCCACTTCAGCAGATACGACGGATGATGACTACCTGAAGTATCTGATAAAGCGCTATGAGCCCGACGACAATTACGATGAACAGATGAAGGAGCTGCTGGCGATTTGTACTTTACAATTGTCTGATGAAGTTTTACCATAAGTCTATGAGTCGGTTAGTTTCTACTAGAAAAAAGAAAAAGAGAAAACCAGATTACAGAAAGATCATTTTATTCTTTGCTGTGATTATAGTCATAATTATTGTTGCAGTCTCAGTTCACAGCTGTCAGCAGAAGAAGGCAGCAGCAAAGGCTGAGGCAGCGAGACTTGCTGCTGAGGATGCGAAGGCCACTGATTCAATCGATGTGGAACTCCTTACTCCAAATAAGTACTCGAGGCCTGGTATCGCCTTGAAACAGATTAATGGAATAGTAATGCACTACACTGCAAATCCTGGTGCCACTGCGATGGAGAACAGAGATTACTTCGAAGGGCTTAAGGACAGCCACCTGACACACGCGAGCAGTCATTTTATCGTGGGGCTGGACGGTGAGATAATCCAGTGTATCCCGACTAAGGAAGAGGCCTATGCTTCGAATCAGAGGAACTCTGATACACTTTCTATAGAGTGCTGCCACTATGCCAAGGACGGTAAATTCGAGTCGAAGACCTATGCTTCGATGGTGAAGCTCTGCGCTTACCTCTGTCACAGATTTGGGCTTACTGAGAAGGACATCATCCGCCACTACGATGTCACCGGTAAAGACTGCCCGAAGTATTTCGTTGAGCACCCGAAGGCCTGGAAGAAGTTTAAGGCGGATGTGAAAGAGGCACTGGCGAACAAGGACTGGGAGCTGACAATCAATTCATGAAGAAATTCCTCATATATTCAGATAAAATACTTACTTCAATTACATATGCGGCGTATGTGGTTCTGCTTGTCTATGTCGTGGTACGCTTCGGCTTCGGAAAGGAAATCCTGAAGGCTCTTCTTATTCCGGCTACTGGATTTGCCTTAGAGACCTTTATACGTGACAGGCTGAATTTCGAGAGGCCGTATGAGAGGACAGGTGTGCCGCCTATCATTCCTAAGCAGACCAAGGGACACAGCTTTCCGAGCCGTCACGCGTTCTCTGTAACTATGATAGCGATGATGTACGTCTTCTACCTGCCGTACCTGGGGATTGTGATGCTCTGCGTTGCGGCCTTCCTCTGCGTCGTAAGAGTGAAGGGCGGCGTTCATTTTGCAAGGGATGTCATAGCCGGGGCAGCGCTCGCCGCCGGGTATGCAGCGCTTTTTATGATGGTTTTTCAATAAAGAGATAATGGCTGTCATAGATTTTTCTGTGGCAGTCGTTTATTTTTTCAAGAAGGTTTGTACTTGAAAAAATATCGTCAAGTATCGTTACTTTTCTTGACATGGGCAGGCGTTTTTGCTAGTATTTATTAATTAACAGCTAAAAAGATTGTAAGGAAAGCGAGGAAAAAATGGCTTCTATTATTGGTGAAGGAATCACATTTGATGACGTACTGCTCGTGCCGCAGTATTCGGAAGTAACTCCGAATATGATCGACCTCAAGACTAAACTGACTAACTCAATCACTCTGAACGTGCCGCTTATGTCCGCAGCTATGGACACAGTTACTGAGCACAGAATGGCTATCGCTATGGCCAGACAGGGTGGTATCGGTATCATCCATAAGAACATGTCGATTGAGGATCAGGCCGATGAGGTTGATAAGGTTAAGAGATCTGAAAACGGCGTCATTACCGATCCATTTTTCCTCTCACCTGATAATACACTTAAGGATGCCGAGGACCTGATGCATAAGTTCCGCATTTCTGGTGTGCCTATTACTGAGAAGGACGGAAAGCTTGTAGGTATCATCACAAATCGTGATCTGAAGTTCGAAGAGGACTATTACAGACCTATCAAAGAGGTCATGACATCTAAGAATCTGATCACTGCTCCAGAGGGCATCACCCTTGACGAGGCTAAGAAGATTCTCGCTAAGGCCAGAAAGGAGAAGCTTCCTATTGTAGATAAGGAAGGCAGACTCAAGGGCCTTATCACTATTAAGGATATTGAGAAGCAGATCAAGTACCCGAATTCCGCAAAGGATTCACAGGGCCGTCTTGTCTGTGGTGCCGGCGTTGGTATCACTGCGAACATGATGGAGAGAACTGAGGCCCTTGTTAAGGCTAAGGTTGACTGCATCGTTGTTGATTCTGCTCACGGCGATTCTAAGAACATCATCAACGCTGTAAAGGAGATAAAGAGCGCTTATCCTTCACTTCAGGTTATCGCTGGTAACATCGCTACAGGTGAGGGCGCCAAGCATCTTATCGAGGCTGGTGCTGACGCTGTAAAGTGTGGTATCGGACCTGGTTCTATCTGTACAACTCGTGTCGTTGCAGGTATCGGTGTTCCTCAGATCACAGCTATTATGGACTGCTATAACGAGGCTAAGAAGTATGGAATCCCTGTCATCGCTGATGGTGGTATCCAGTTCTCTGGTGATATCGTTAAGGCTCTTGCAGCAGGCGGCAATGTCTGCATGATGGGTTCACTTTTCGCAGGCTGCGATGAGGCTCCTGGTGCTACTGAGCTCTATCAGGGCCGTAAGTACAAGGTCTACAGAGGCATGGGTTCTATCGCTGCCATGGAGAATGGTTCTAAGGACCGTTACTTCCAGGAAGGCGCCAAGAAGCTTGTTCCTGAGGGTGTTGAAGGCCGTGTCGCTTACAAGGGAAGCGTCGAGGACGTTATCTTCCAGATGATCGGCGGTATCAGAAGTGGTATGGGTTACAATGGTGCGCCTACCATCAAAGATCTGCAGGAGAAGGGTAAGTTCATTAAGATTACCTCAGCTTCTCTCAAAGAGAGCCATCCACATGACATCCACATCACAAAGGAAGCTCCGAACTATTCTATAGAAGACTAAAAAATAAATGATTCCGGCTAAGGCCTGATGTCAGCTTAATGGCATTGGGCTTTAGCCGGGATTTTTTCGTTTATGGAGAGCTTTGAGATAATAAACAGTAATAGAACCAATCTGCTCCTCAGCGGCATCCAAAAGATTATCAGCAGCATCAGGATTCTTTAATGTGAAATCAATATAGTCAATTTGGTATTTTAAAGACTTGAGAAACTGTATATTTTTATAATAACGCAGGACAATAAAGCCCTGCGTTTATTTTTTACAGATTGTTCTTCAAATAGACCTTATCCTTGTCGTCCTGGTCTATACCGAGATAACGCTTCGTTATGGCAAAGGAGCTGTGATTGTAGATACTCATCAGTATAGCTGGCTGGACGCCGCGCTTCCACGCAAAGTAGCCGAAAGTCTTTCTGAGCGAATGACAGCTGACATCCGAGGTAAGCCCAACGTAGTTAGCTGCTCTTTTTACAATTCTATAGGCCGTACTTCGATTCATCGGGTTTTTTCCTCTGCCAGTAAAAATATAGCTCTCCGGATCAGGCGCACTGCAATCTGACACGACATTCTTTATCGCATCCCTTAAGCTCCTGTTAACTGCAATATTTGCAGTTTTACCGGTTTTCTTTTCCTTTAATTTTATCCGGCTTTTTACTGTATGTGCCGCGCAGTCATAGACATCATCCCATTTGAGGGAAAGGATGTCACTGATTCTTAAAGCAGTATTGAGTCCGGTGACGATCAGGAGATAATTCCTTTTATTGGGAGACACATTTCTGTAGTAATTTCTGAATTTTTCCAGTTTGCATTTGTTTCTAATCGGTTCTGTGGTACTCATGTCATTTCCTCCTTGAAATTATTGCTCCACACTATTAGTTCCTGATAGTATCACAGTATTTTCTAATACCGTGTTTTTCAAGGAAAAATAGAAAATAGTTCAGAAAACATCCTTGATTTCCGTTACTATTCACGGAACCTCCCCAATCAGACCGCAGAAGCATGCCGTGAATAGTAACTACTTTCCGAATATAAATTCACGCATTTACAACCCGTGTAAAAAATGCGGAATTTACTGATAAAAGAATTATGGTAAAAAAAAAGATCTTTTGGCACACCGCCAGAAGACCGTCTGAAAAACAAACTGTAATATACTGTTGCAATTTTCTTATCTACACTTCCTATATCGGAGCACATTCTGATTCCTTAACCCTTTTTGAAAAATTTTTGAAAAAATATTTTCATCTTCCGCCAATCCCCCATTTTTAAAGCTTTTCACGATTCATGAGATGCATCAATTTATTACAGATTGTTGCACCGCAGGCAAGGAAGTCATAAATGCTTCAAGGAGGTAGACATATGCTGAAACTGGGTATGAAACCAGGTGAGTACATCACAGTAGGTGATGACATAAGAATCATTTTCTCAGGCGGCACAGGCAGACATATACATCTGCTCGTAGATGCTCCAAAGGATATGAGGATTCTCCGCAGCAGTTATCGGGAGGAAGAAGACAAAGCCCCGTACTACGAGGAGGAGAACTACTTTTCATCCAAAAAATGATGTCAGATCTCACCGGAATCAGGATTAGAGGCATAGAGCTGACAGCTTAAGAATCGTTTTTACTCCACACTATCTGCTGTCAGGTCAGTCTCCTGCTTTTAGCAGATTAAGTTTTCTAAACCTCTTATCTGCATGTTACCAGATAATACTCTCCTTCTCCTGCTCGAAGTGCACTAGGGTTTATGAGAAGGCGGATATTAAAAAAGTGTGGTTGTCTCCGGCAATCGTCTGATACAGACGAGGTTCAGGGACGTCTCACCAGATAACCCGCGGGAACGGATTTCCCGCAAGACAATCTATTTCATTAATTACACGGAGGTAATTATTATGGTAGTACAGCACAACATGCAGGCAGCAAATGCCAACAGAATGCTTGGCATCACAACAAGCGCACAGTCAAAGAGCACAGAGAAGCTTTCTTCAGGCTACAAGATCAACCGTGCAGCAGATGATGCAGCAGGTCTCGCTATTTCAGAGAAGATGAGAAGCCAGATTCGTGGCCTCGACAGAGCTTCAACAAACGCACAGGACGGTGTATCTGTAGTACAGACAGCCGAAGGTGCTTTAAACGAAGTTCACTCAATGCTTCAGCGTATGAACGAGCTTGCAACGCAGGCAGCAAATGATACGAATACTTCTCAGGATAGAACTCAGATCCAGTCAGAGATCAACCAGCTTACATCAGAGATTGACCGTGTTCAGTCAACAACCCAGTTCAACACAATGAATCTTCTCGATGGAAGTTTTAGCAAAAAGCGCCTCCAGGTAGGATCCAAAGAAGGTCAGACTATAACACTGTCCATCGATAATATGAGCTCTGCATCATTAGGCATCAAAGATCCTTTCAATAAAGTCAAGGTATATAGTACCGCGGACTTGTCTGAATTAGATAGTGATGCAAATGCAGTATATGCATTTAAAGGAAAAGACTCTAAGATTTACGCTCTCGATGGATCACCAAAAACAGCGGCTGACATCAAAGCTGGTGTAGAGGCAAGTGATTCAGTTACTTTCACTCAAGATTCTACCACTGGATTATATTATCAGAATACTGTAGCAGCAGACGGGAAAGTAACAGCCGGCACAGATGCAGAGTGGGCAAAGTCTTCTGATGGTAAATACTATAAGGTGAATAAGACAGCTCTTACAGCAACTACAAATACCGTCATGAAACTTGACAACGAAGGCGGTTCCGTTTCTGTAAAGGATAACGAAAGCGCTGGAAAAGCAATGACTTCTATTCAGTCCGCTATTGATAAGGTTTCTACTCAGAGAGCTAACCTTGGTGCTGTTCAGAACCGTCTTGAGCACACCATTGCAAACCTTGACAATGTATCTGAGAACACCCAGTCAGCTGAGTCACGTATCCGCGATACAGATATGGCTAAGGAGATGGTTACCTACTCAAAGAACAACATTCTTATGCAGGCTGGTCAGTCAATGCTCGCACAGGCTAACCAGAGCAACCAGGGAGTTCTTTCTCTTCTTCAGTAATTGAATCTAATGCCTTTCCCTTAAGGCAAAAACAGTGCACATTGGGAGTCCGGAAATCCGGGCTCCTTTTTTACGAATTCCATTTCTCTGTCATTAAAAAATCTGTATTCGCCCTCGGCTAAGCTTTCGTCCAGAGTGAAAGGTCCGATGGAAAGCCGCTTCAGCGTGACCACTGTGCAGCCGACTGCTTCCATCATGCGCTTCACCTGGTGAAAGCGGCCCTCGCTGATGGTAAGGTTCGCACTGGTTTCTGTAAGGATTTCAAGTGTGGCAGGCTTTGTGGGCTCGTCGTCTCCGATGTCGACTCCGGCTTTGAATTTCTCTACAGCTTTTTTAGGAATGGGTTTGTCGACTGTCAGGTAATAGGTCTTGTCGACGTGCTTTTTCGCATGTATCATCCTGTGTGAAAAATCACCGTCGTTTGTGATAAGAAGCAGCCCGGTTGTATCCTTATCAAGACGGCCTACTGTAAAAAGCTCCTTTGCCTTGACATCGTCGCCGAGCAGAGAGAAGACTGTCGGATTTCTGCCTGCGCGGTTCGTGCAGACGTAGCCTGCTGCCTTATTCATCAGTATGTAGGTGAATTCGCTGTAATGCAGGTGCTCTCCCATGAAGACCACCTTTGTTTTGATGTCAACCTGGGTTTCGGGAGCGGATACTTTTTCACCTGCTACAAAGGCAGGTGATTTTTTAAGTGCTTTTTTTACGTCTTTTCTGGTCATCCCGGTGCAGGATGCTATGTATTTATCTAGTCGCATTTAGTATGCCTTATATGATCATCTATGAGATTGGATGGTAAAAAACAGTCACTTGCGGTAAAAAGCGTGATTAAATGGAATGCTCAATATCTTTGGTTCCGATTTTAGCTCAACAGGTATTTGTTTATCGCATACAGGCAGCCGTCGTGATTGTTGTCTGGAATAATCAGGTCTGCCGCTGCCTTCGCGTGGTCATTTGCGTTTGCGACAGCGAGCGAGAGACCGGCAGTTTTAAGCATTGGAATGTCGTTGTCTGCATCTCCGACTGCGATTGTCTTTTCTATTGGAATATGTAACGAGGCTGAAAGGTCAGCGATGCCGACTCCCTTGTGTATGCCCTTTGGAGAGAGCTCTAAGGATGCGGTCTCGGCGTAGATGCGCTCGATTGGCAGATTCTTTGCTGCGAGACTCTCGGAGGTGCGGATGCTGGCCTCACGGCTGGTGTGGTAGACGTTTATTTTTTCGATGGAGCCAGCGTTATCACGAATAACTGGAACGATGTCGTCGACCTTCTTAGCGACAGCTGAGTAGAGCGAGACGTAGACGCCCATCTGGTAGTGCGCCATGTGAGGAATCTTTGCGCCCTCGACTATAGAGGCTCCGTTTACCATGACCTGGACCATCACGTCCTCATGGCTAATCACGTCGATGATGGCCTCTGAGGCACTGGCGTCTATCGTGTGGCGGGCAGCCGGCTTTTTCGCAAAATGATCGTAGACTAAGGCGCCGCTTTCGCAAATGTAGTACTGCATCTCACTAAACTGCTCGTCATAAGGCGCGATTTCCGAAACCGGTCTCCCAGTGCAGATCACTACATACTTGCCTGCATCGCGGACCTTCTTAAATGATGCTATGGTTTCGTCTGATATAGTTTTATCGCTTCTTAAAAGTGTATCGTCCATGTCAAGGGCGATGAGTTCATAATCGTTATTCATGGGATTTATTATTTTAGTTTATTTGAACTCTGATGTAAATGATTTTAAAGTATATCTCGAATGATTTTTTCTATATAGGACATATAATCTTTAGGGACTGATTCTATATATTTGTAACCACGTGCTTCTATATCAAAATATCTGAGATGAGCACAAAGTACCTTTCCAGTAGTGTGAATTTCATCAGGTAAATCAATGTTTAAGAAAAAATCATTAGCATGCGAAATAGGGCAGACTATAGCAAATCCTTTGCAGTATTTGTTATACGAGTTTGAACTGATTACAAGGGCTGGCCTTGTTTTTCGTTCTTCGTGTCCTACAGATGGTTCAAAGTTGACTTCAATTATATCACCTTGTTTTACCATAACTCTCCTCCGGTTGGTTTACCCCAATCAATGTCTTCCATTTTTTCAGAAGAATTACTCTTCTTATACAGATCATCAAGTCCTTTATAACAATATTTCTCTGATAACTCTATATGATCGTTTTTGGCTTCTATATCCATCATATCACCTGCTTTTATTGACAGTAATTTTGCTATTTCAACAGGTATAGTGATTGTTAAACTGTTTCCAACAGGTCTTACTTTAACATTCATAAAAACACCTCCGTATATATTACAGTATATACTTACTATCG
>SAMEA3663052__coassemble_423_pt1 | contig 58487 bp, 48 predicted proteins | sample SAMEA3663052__metabat2_low_PE_012 | metagenome-assembled genome bin SAMEA3663052 (sample SAMEA3663052) | pig gut metagenome | biome: pig gut; feature: pig-associated habitat; material: faeces | place: France | collected 2012 | reverse complement strand
TCGCGTATTTTAGGCAATTTTTAAAGATTTTTTGCTAATCAGCAGACACTAAATATAAAAGTGGAAGGATTCATAGATGAATGTAATTTCAAACAAGGATTACACTGAATCAGAATTATTTGCCAGAGAGCAGGCGAAGATTCAGACCGTACCTCTTCACAGCAAGGTAGCTCTCACCATCAGGGAGGCAGCGGAATATTCCAACATCGGAATCAATAAACTTGACAGCCTTCTTCGCTCGCCACGTTGCCCTTTTGTCTTATACGTGGGAAAGAAGAAACTTGTGAAGCGTAAAGAATTTGAGAAGTACATATCAGATAACATAGAGATCTGATATCAGCCAGTTTCTCATCCATTTTATACTCCCTTAATACCCCCTGGAATACTCCCTTAAAAATGAAGCAACATTGCAAAAAGTCCCTGATTAGTGTATAATGTTAACGCTAAATTTTCATGGGGGCTTCTTTGACCTGGAAAGGAGCCTGTGATGGGAAAAGACCTTAAAGGAAAGGAGATAGGAGACGGAATTTATCAGCAGAGTAATGGCACCTATTGTGCAAGATTCGTTGATAAGTTCGGCAGTAGAAAATCAAAACGCTCAAAGAAACTTCAGGAAGTAAGGCAGTGGCTAGCTGATGCGACTTATATCAATGAGCACAGCGACCTTGATCAGGCGACAGATATGCTCGTTGATGCATGGTATGATTACTGGATCGGTATCAAGAAGCAGACTGTAAGACCCAATACAGTCAGGAACTATTCCGAGAGATATGAACGAAACATAAAAAATGTTATCGGAAGCAAGCTTCTTACTGAAGTGAAGCCTGTACATTGCCAGAAGATTTTTTCTGACATAGCAGAAGAAGGGTACAAGACTACTACCATTTATCAGACTAGGATCACTCTTTTTAACATGCTTGAGTTTGCAAAAGAGAATGATGTTCTCATTGTAAATCCGTGCAAGAAGTCATTGAAGAGCAACATGGGTAAGCCTTCCGAGAAGAAAGAAGCCTTGACGATAGATGTTCAGAAAAAGTTTCTCGGTGCTGTAGTCGGATACAGCTATGAAAACCAATACCGTTTTGTTCTACAAACTGGACTTCGAACCGGAGAGATGATCGGACTCAAGTGGAGTGACATCGACTTCAAGAATCGGACGATGAAGATCGAGAGGACGATGGAGTACCGCTATAAGGTCGGTGAGTGGAGAATAGGACCGCCAAAGAGTCAGTCGGGTTATCGTACAGTTCCACTTACAGAAGAAGCTGTTCGTATCCTGGAGAACCAGAGAAAGAAAAATCATAGTTTAAAGAGAATTCCGATGGAATGGAAAGATTTTGTCTTCCTTTGCAGAAAAGGCACACCGGTCAAGAACAGTACCTATGACACAGGGCTGTTCAAGTATTGTGATCGTGCCGGTATACCGCGTTTTTCGATGCACGTCTTAAGGCATACCTTTGCTACCAGATGTATCGAGGCCGGAATGAAGCCGAAGACTCTGCAGAAGATTCTTGGACATTCCAACATAGGAATTACCATGAACCTGTACGTCCATATTACTGAGGACGAGAAGCATAGAGAGATTGATCTCGTGGCTGATGCGCTGAAAGTCATATAAAACTTGATGCGAAATTCAAATCCGTGGTACTCGGTTGAATTGGCACACCGCGCAAAGCCCGTAAATATAAGGATTTTTAAGGAGATATAAGAAGAAATGAAACTAGGAATCGTCGGTCTTCCGAATGTCGGGAAGAGTACACTTTTTAACTCACTTACAAAGGCTGGTGCGCTTGCTGCGAACTATCCGTTTGCGACAATTGATCCGAATGTCGGAGTCGTAAATGTACCGGATGAGAGGATAGAGAAGCTTACCGAGATGAATCATAGTAAAAAGACTATCCCGGCAGTCATCGAATTTGTTGATATTGCGGGACTCGTCAAGGGCGCGAGCAAAGGAGAGGGACTTGGTAACCAGTTCCTCGCAAATATCCGTGAGTGCGACGCGATAATCCATGTAGTACGCTGCTTCGAGGACTCGAACATCGTCCACGTGGATGGGACCATCGATCCGAAGAGAGATATTGAAACCATTAACCTGGAGCTTCTTTTTTCTGATATGGAGGTTCTTGACCGCCGCTACACAAAGATCAAGAAGCAGTCAAATATGGATAAGACCCTAAAGCCGGAGGTCGCACTTCTTGAGAGGCTCAAGCCTTTCCTTGAGGATGGCAACATGGCTAAGGCCTTTGAGTGTGAGGATGAGGACGAGGAAGCCATGTTAAAGGGCTATAACCTTCTTACAGCCAAGCCTACGATCTACGCCGCGAATGTTGCTGAGGACGACCTGGCTGATGACGGAGCATCGAACCCGCACGTACAGGCAGTAAGAGATTACGCGAAGACTGACGGATCAGAGGTGTTCGTAGTAAGCGCCGAGATAGAGCAGGAGATCTCCGAGCTTGATGATCCTGAGGAGAAGAAGGAATTCCTGACAGACCTGGGACTTAAGGAGTCCGGACTCGATAAGCTCGTAAAGGCATCATATTCACTTCTTGGCCTTATCTCATTCCTTACTACAGGAGAGGACGAGACCAGAGCCTGGACTATCACCAAAGGAACAAAGGCTCCGCAGGCTGCTGGAAAAATCCATACGGATTTCGAGAGAGGCTTTATCTGTGCTGAAACTGTTGCGTATAAGGATCTGATGGACTGTGGTTCGATGGCAGCTGCAAGAGAAAAAGGCTTAGTGCGTACCGAAGGCAAGGAATACGTCGTCCAGGATGGAGACGTTATCCTGTTCAGGTTCAACGTATGACCTGTGCCGAAAGCACAAGAGACCAGCCAGAGGCGAAGTGTGAGCTTCAGGAAGAGAACTTCATTACAGAGAGGATACAGCTATGAAATGCCCATACTGTGGATCAGATAATACAAGAGTTATAGATTCAAGACCTGCGGACGACAATACCTCGATCAGGAGACGTCGTCACTGCGATGACTGCAACAAGCGTTTTACCACCTATGAGAAGGTTGAGACCATCCCTCTTATCGTGATCAAGAAGGACCGGGGACGTCAGCAGTACGACAGGACGAAGATTGAAAAGGGAATCCTTGCAGCCTGCTACAAGAGACCGGTGTCAGCCATGCAGATCACAAAGATGATAAACGAGATCGAGAAGGATATTTTCTCCAGAGAAGAAAGAGAAATCGAGAGCACGGTCATCGGTGAGATCGTTATGGACAAGCTAAAAAATGTCGACCAGGTCGCTTATGTCCGCTTTGCTTCTGTTTACCGTGAGTTCAAGGACGCAAACACCTTTATGAACGAGCTCCGGAAGATGATTGACGAAAAATAAGAATGTATCTAAAAAAAATACATTAATTTTTCCGCTATCTGCCGATATATAGAGTAAGAAAGGAAAACGGGGTAGCGAGGAGTTACTTATGAATATTTCAGGGATTTCAAATACATCATATATAAGAAATAAGGCCTACAACCGCCCTGTAAATAGTGCGGAGGATGATAGTTCTCTTTCGAGCGTTGTCAGACAGGGATCGTTAAATAACAACGCCGCAGTATCAGCTGATTCTGATGCCACTACCGTTGACGGAGCTGCGAAAAAGGCTGTTCGCCCTAACAGACAGGAAGAGTCGTTCGGAGCCTATGATTACGCGAAGCTCTATGATCCGAACAAGTCATTCGGGATTAATACAGATTTTAACGATGACATCGATGCTGAAAAGACCTTAGGACAGCTCCAGAAGGACGAGCTTATGGGACAGTATCAGAGCCTTACGAAGGTCAGTGCTTCTGCAGCACGTGCTACAGAGGATTTTGCTTTGTGACTTTTATATCAGACCTGTCAGGGATATTTCCCTGCGGCAGGTCTTGTGTCAGCAGGACACATTCTCCTTTCATTAATTGCCGTCTTCGGGCGGCAATTTTTTTGCTTGCATTTGTTAACACTATCATGTAAAATAGATGGGTAATTTTGAAAAGACACAAGGAGGTTTTTATATGGTTACAGCCGGCGATTTTAAAAACGGCATTACTATCGAGTACGACAATGGGGTTTACCAGATCATAGAATTCCAGCATGTAAAGCCTGGTAAGGGAGCAGCCTTTGTCCGCACCAAGCTTAAGGATATAAAGAACGGCGGAGTTATTGAGACTTCATTCCGTCCTACAGAGAAATTCCCTCAGGCTCATATAGACAGAAGAGATATGCAGTATCTTTACAACGATGGCGATCTCTATTATTTCATGGATACTGAGACCTATGATCAGATCTCACTTCCGAAGGAAGAGATTGGTGATTCTCTTAAGTTCGTTAAAGAGAACGAGATGGTAAAGATCTGCTCTCATAACGGAGACGTATTCGCAGTTGAGCCTCCTCTTTTTGTAGAGCTTGAGGTTACAGACACAGAGCCTGGACTTAAGGGAAATACAGCTACTGGTGCTACAAAGCCGGCTACGCTCGAGACAGGAGCTGAGGTTATGGTACCTCTTTTCGTAAATACAGGAGATAAGCTTCAGATCGATACACGTACAGGAGAATATCTGAAGAGAGTCTGAAATGGAGATCGATTAAATGCAGTATGAGAACGTTCCTCTGAAGGATCTGCTTTCAGACAGGAAAGTGTTTGGTATATTCGATGAGGAATTCCGGAACGGCGGGTGGCTGGACGTGACAGCATTGTTAGGTTCGGAGAGCCTGTTTAATGACCTGTATCAGGACGGAACAGTTCCTGAGAAGGTTTTAGACCGGATAAAGCAGAGGCTTGCTGATTTATAGAGATTAAAGTTGAGGGCGCATAAGCGCCCTTTTACTGTGTATGGGTATTTTTACAAGAACAAAAGAGATTACACTAAACGATGCGATAAATATCACGAGGACGACGTCAAATACGGTCCTTGTCGATATCAGGGATAAGGAAGTTTTTAAGAAGGACCATGTGCCGTCTGCGGTTAATGTTCCACTTAATAACGTGTCTACCATCCATCAGAGAATTCCTGATAAAGAAACTACAATCTACATCTATGGTGACTACAACACCAGACCCAAAAAGGCTGTAAAGGCTTTTATGAAGGAGGGCTATAAGCATCTGGTAAGGGCTGGCTGTATTGAAGACCATCATGTAAGGGAGTACAAGTAATGAGCCGTACACCAAGAGAATGGAAAGATTTTTATCTGAGCAGTTCTTTTTCATCTAAATACGATTATAACGGCCGTCTCGGAGCCTTCGCAGATTCTGATGGTACGAAGTTTGCTCTCTGGAGCCCGTGTGCTTTAAAGGTATCGCTTCGTCTGTTTACTCATGGCTCTAAGGAAGAGGATGGGACAGATGAAGACAAGCCGATAATAGTCTATCAGATGCAGTATGGCAGAAATGGAGTTTTTACGCTCCATACGAGGAAGAATCTTTCCGGTACATACTATGATTTTGAGATAGAGCATGAGGATGGAACAGTTATTACTCCAGATCCTTATGCAAAGGCCTGCGGAGTTAATGGAAAGCGCAGTATGGTAATAGATCTGCGCACTACTGACCCGGACGGCTGGGCAGAGGACAGGGCTCCGGCAAAGACTGCTGATACAGTTATATGTGAGTTACATGTAAAGGATTTTTCATGGGATAAGTCGGGAGGCTTTCCTGACGATGTAAGAGGCCGTTTCCTTGCTTTTACAAAGACAAAGACCTATCTGAATGGGGAGGATAAGTCATTAAAGACAGGACTTCCGTATCTTAAGGATCTGGGTGTAACTCATATCCAGCTGATGCCGATTTACGACTATGGAAGTGTAGATGAGGCTTTATCCTTTAAGAATCATCTGAAGGGATCGAAGGAAGAAGAACCTTTTAATTGGGGTTATGACCCGGTTAATTACAATTGTCCTGAAGGAAGCTATTCGAGCGACCCTTACAGAGGAGAGGTTCGTATTACAGAGCTTAAAAAGGCGATAATGGCTCTTCATAAGGCTGGATTTCGGGTTATAATGGATGTCGTCTACAACCATACCTACAGCCTTGATTCCTCGTTCCAGAAGACGGTTCCGTGGTATTACTACAGAGTCGATGAGGAAGGAAAGCCATCGAATGGCTCAGGCTGTGGAAATGATTTTGCTTCAGAGATGCCTATGGCTCATAGGTTCGTAAAAGATTCTGTTCTTTACTGGGCCGAAGAATATCATATAGATGGTTTCAGGTTTGATCTGATGGGCCTTCTCGATACCTCTCTTATGAATGATATCAAATCATCACTTGATGAGAAGTTCGGAAAAGACGAAAAGCTTATCTACGGTGAGCCGTGGGGAGCTGACAAAACTCATATGGAGGGCAGATTTATCCCTTCAGACAAGGCCCATTTCAAGGAACTTGATCCGTCTGTCGGCATGTTTAACGACTGTATCAGAGACGCTGTCAAAGGCTCGGTATTTAAAAAAGAAGAGCCTGGATTTGCGGATGGCTCTAAGGATGCCGACCAGATTAAAAAAGGGTTACTCTCCTGTATTGGTGGATACGATTTTCCTGTCACGAATCCTGGACAGAGCATTACATATGTGTCCTGCCATGATAATCTGACACTCTGGGATAAGCTGTCAGCAGTTAACTGGCTGAGGCCTGTCGGTGATCCTGAGAAGAAGAGAATAGCTCAGAACAAACTCTGTGCAGCCATTTATCTGATGTCTCCTGGACGGGTATTTTTCCTGTCAGGAGAAGAGGGCGCAAGGACAAAGAATGGAGACGAGAATTCTTACAACGCATCGATTGAAGAGAATGCATTAAAATGGGATGAGCTCTACGCTCACTCGGATCTGATCAAATACTACAAAGGACTTATTGGCCTTCGGAAGTCAATTCCACTTCTTAACAGAACGGATAAGGCACTTTCAGAGGACTTCAGAGTCACTGGTGGAGCGGCTGACTCACTTCCTGACGGACTTGTTCTGGTACAGGGAGGAGACGACAGCGCTGAGGTACTTATGATTTATAACGGCTCATCCTATCAGCAGTCATTAGGACTGCCGTCTGGTATCTGGCAGCTCTGCGCTGACTCTGACAGATCAGATTACTGGCAGGAGAAAAATCTTGTTATAGCCGATGAAAAAGTCATATCAGAGCCTATGTCTGCTCTGATTTTTAAGAAAATATCCTAGGAGGCACATTTTGGCAGAAGAAAAAACGAAAAATATAATCCTTACAGGTGACAGACCGACCGGAAAGCTGCACTTAGGACACTACGTCGGCTCACTCCGCAGACGCGTGGAGCTGCAGAACAGCGGAAAGTTTGATGAGGTAAATATTCTTATCGCGGATGATCAGGCTCTTACTGATAATGCCGATAACCCTAAAAAAATCAGAGATAATATGATTGAGGTCGCTCTGGATTACCTTTCAGTGGGAATTGACCCTGAGAAGAGCAAAATCTGCGTACAGTCACAGATTCCGGCGCTTCATGCTATGACTTTCTACTTTATGAATCTCGTTACTACAGAGCGCCTTTCGAGAAATCCGACTATAAAGAACGAGATTCATTTGAGAGGTTTTGATAAGGCCGGAAGCGAGGGCCTGCCGGCTGGATTTTTCACATATCCTGTCTCACAGACAGCTGATATCACAGCATTCAAGGCTAACTGCGTTCCGGCAGGTGAGGACCAGGAGCCGATGATAGAGCAGGCCAGAGAGATTGTAAGAAGATTTAACATGACTTACGGCGAGGTTTTAGTCGAGCCAAAGATCATGCTTCCGGACACTAAGGCTGCCTTAAGACTGCCAGGAATCGATGGTAAGGAAAAGATGAGCAAGTCACTCGGCAACGCTATTTTCCTCTCAGACGATGCTGCGACAGTTAAGAAAAAGGTCATGAGCATGTACACAGATCCTACTCATTTAAACGTTGCTGATCCAGGACATGTAGAGGGCAACTGCGTGTTTACTTATCTCGACGCGTTCAGTACGGATCAGGACTTCGAGGGTACTGACTACGCTAATCTCGACGAGATGAAGGAGCACTATACCAAGGGCGGTCTTGGAGATGTAAAGTGCAAGAAGCTCCTTATTAAGGTATTAAACCGCATCCTTGATCCTGTACGTGAGAGTAGACAGGAATGGGAAAAACGTATTCCTGACGTCTATGATATACTTAAGTCTGGAACAGCGAAGGCAGTTGAAGAGACCAATGAGACTATTGCAGAGATGCAGAGAGTCATGAAAATCAACTATTTCGAGGATGACTCTGTAATCAAGGAATGGCAGGACTGGATCGAGAGGTAATAAATGGCATTAAAGAAAAAACCGGTCAATGGAATGAAGGATATTCTCCCTCGTGAGATGGAGATCAGAGACTATGTGACCGGAATCATAAAGGATACATACAGAAGCTTCGGCTTTACTCCGATAGAGACTCCATGCATGGAGGATATAAAGAACCTGACGAGTAACCAGGGCGGTGAGAATGAGAAGCTGATTTTTAAGGTGTTAAAGCGCGGCGAAAAGCTTCACTTAGAGGACGCGAAGACTGATCTCGATGTAAGTGATCTGGGCCTCAGATATGACCTGACACTTCCTCTTTCGAGATTTTACGCAAATAACGAGAACGACCTGCCTTCTCCATTCAAGGCACTTCAGATCGGAAATGTATGGAGAGCAGACAGACCGCAGAGAGGCAGATACAGACAGTTCACCCAGTGCGATATCGATATTTTAGGAGAGCCTTCAGACTTAGCAGAGATTGAGCTTATCCTGGCTACAACCACCTGCCTTGATCGTATAGGCTTCAAGGGCTTTGAGATAAGGATAAACGAAAGAAGAATCCTTAAGGCTATGGCAGAGTATTGCGGCTTTTCAGAGGATGGCTTCGATACTCTCTTTATCACTCTCGATAAAATGGATAAGATCGGCCTCGACGGTGTTAAGGATGAGCTTATCGAGGAGGGCTTTGATGCCGCCTCGGTTGAAAAATACCTGGATATTTTTAATCAGCTTCAGGGAAAGACAGAGGTCGCAGATGGAATAGATACTCTGGTTTCTATTCTTGGAGATAAGCTGTCACCTGAGGTGGCTTCCTCTATGAAGGAAATCGCCGCAAGTGTAAACGAGTGTAAGACAGCTGACTTCAAGCTGGTTTTTGACCCGACTCTTGTAAGAGGAATGGGCTATTACACCGGAACTATTTTTGAAATCGCTATACCTGAGTTTGGCGGCAGCTGCGGCGGTGGCGGCAGATATGACCACATGGTTGGCCGCTTCGCAGGACATGATGTACCTGCCTGCGGTTTCTCAATCGGATTCGAGCGAATCATTATGCTTCTTTTGGAGCATGATTTCAAAATTCCTGAGAAGTCAAAGACCGCCTTCCTTATCGATAAGAACCTTGACAGCGATAAGCTCTCAGCTGTGATAAAGCAGGCAAATGAGCTTCGCGCATCAGGTCAGACTGTCCTTATTGAAAAAATGAAAAAGAACAAAAAATTCCAGAAGCAGGGTCTAACTGACTCGGGCTATACTGAGATAAAGGAGTTTTACAATGACACAATCTAGAACTAATACCTGCGGAGAGCTGCGCATCGGCGATGTGGGTAAAAAGGTCACGCTCTGCGGCTGGCTTGAAAATGACAGAGAGGTCGGAGCAGGTCTTTCATTCATAGTTTTAAGAGATTTCTACGGTGTTACTCAGATTACAGCTGATACCGAGGAGATGGTTAACGCATTTAAGGCCATCACAAAGGAGTCAACTATCCAGGTAACAGGAGTAGTCCGTGAGAGAAGCTCAAAGAATCCTAAGCTTCCTACAGGAGATATCGAGGTAGTTCCTGAGGAGGTAAAGGTCCTTGGCAAATGCACCCACGAGTCTCTTCCGTTCGAGATCAATCACAGCCGTGAGGCAGATGAGAGCGTAAGACTCAAGTACAGATATCTGGATTTAAGAAATCCTGAAGTAAAGAATAACATCATCTTAAGAAGCCAGGTCATCAGAGCCTTAAGAGAGGCTATGCAGAACCATGGCTTCATGGAGATTACAACACCTATACTTACAGCTTCATCTCCTGAGGGTGCAAGAGATTATCTAGTACCAGCCAGAAAGCATCCAGGTGAGTTCTATGCCCTTCCTCAGGCACCACAGCAGTTCAAGCAGCTTCTGATGGTAAGTGGAATCGACAGATATTTCCAGATCGCACCTTGCTTCAGAGATGAGGATGCCAGAGGAGACAGATCCCCAGGTGAGTTCTATCAGCTCGATATGGAGATGGCCTTCGCTACACAGGAGGACGTATTCGATGTCTGCGAGGATGTCCTTCCACCTATTTTTGAAAAATTCGGTACCTATGACCGTTCTACAAAGGCTCCGTTCGTGCGTATTCCGTACCTTACCGCACTTGATAAGTATGGCTCAGATAAGCCGGACCTTCGTATCGACCTTACAGCAGTCGATGCCACAGAGCTTATGAAGGGCCTTGGCTTCGGCCCATTTGACGCAGAAGGTGCAGATGTAAAGGCCTGCGTTATCTCTGATTTTCATGAGAGCAGGAAGTTTATTGATAAGGGCTGTGACGATGTAGAGGTCATCAGCGGTTCAAAGCCTTATTGGTTCAGAATCGATGAGAACGGTGAGATCGTCGGAGGTATCTCCAAGTTCGTAAAACCAGCTGCAGATAAGATCAAGGAAGCACTTGGTCTTAAGGAAAATACACTTGTAGTTCTTTCGGCCGGAAAGCGCACACAGGCTCAGAAGACAATCGGAGCAGTAATAAAAACCTTCGGTGAGAGAGTTCCTGGACACATGGATAAGGAACAGTACCAGTTCTGCTGGATCGTTGATTTTCCTATGTATGAGATAGGCGAGGAGTCGGGAGAGCTTGAGTTCTGCCACAACCCGTTCTCTATGCCAAAGGGTGGACTTGAGACACTTGAGAAGGCTGAGAAGGGAGAGATAGATCCGCTTACTATTATGGCTGATCAGTACGATCTCGTAGTAAACGGCGTCGAGCTCTCATCAGGAGCTGTAAGAAACCACGATCCTGAGATCATGGTAAAGGCATTCGAACTTGTCCGCCTTACTGAGGACGATGTAAAGCAGAAGTTCCCAGCACTATACAATGCGTTCAGCTACGGAGCACCTCCACACGCAGGAATCGCTCCAGGAATCGACCGTATGGTAATGCTGCTTGCAGCAGAGGATTCTATCAGAGAGATAATTCCGTTCCCAATGAACAAGAACGCAGCAGATCTGATGATGGGTGCTCCAGGAAAAGTAACCGATGCCCAGCTTGAGGAGCTGCATATCAAGGTAACAGAATAAGTTTATTTGTGACTTGTAAGTACAAGAAAAGGAGGCTATATGGAAGGCGAATATCATTTTAACAAGCAGGAAAAGAAATACCTGACATCTTTCCCGGGAATGCTCGTTGTTTTTCAGGTTCTTGATGATATGGACAGAGTCATACTCGCAAGTGACGAAATGCTTGAGACTATGAACTTCACCTATGATGAGCTGGTGACATATTTTGTCAACGGCTCTAAACCTATGATAAAATACACGGGTCTGGATGGGACAACCAAGTATTTCGAGGGAAAGGCCATTCCTCAGAAGAGAAAGCATGCGACTCTTAAATATGTGACGTATGCTGATGTGACTGAGGCGTACAGCAGGCTTGATGCTTTGGAAAACAATTCTTCTGAGGATGACAGCTTCTACAGAAGGATAGTAGAGAACTCAAAGGTGCCTATTTTCTGGAAGGATAATAACAGAAGGTTCATAGGAGCCAACAAGGCCTTTCTTGACGCATATGGATTCAAGTCAATGAATGATATCATCGGAAAGACCGATGAGGATATGGGATGGCATACTGACCCGGAAAAATTCAAGAATATTGAAGAAAAGGTATTAAAAGGAGAGAAAACCGCTCCTGCTCATACAAAAAATCTGATACAGGGCCGCCAGCGTGATATCATAGCAACGAAGTCACCGCTGTATGATAAGAACGGCGAGATAGATGGCCTTGTAGGATCTTTTTTTGACATAACAGATGTCGAAGAATAAGAAGTAAAAATCCTCGGATCTGAATAATCAGGTCCGGGGATTAATTTTGAGCAAAAAGGAAGCATCCCGGGGAAGGATGCTTTCAAAAAGGGGGGTTATAAAAATATAAAAGGGGAAATGATTTAAGGAATCTTGAAGGGGGTTCATTCCTTAAGTCTCTTATAGTATAATCCCGAGACGACTTTTTGGCAATAGTCAATCCGACAAATTTCACAAAAATGACGACTCAAATTTGTGCAATTTTACCAAAAAGAAGCTGGCACTATACAAAAATGATGATTTTTTTATAAATTTCGGCTAATATATTCATATGGAAATTTTACTTGTAAAATTAAAGAAAAATGAAGACCTGCGACAGACACTGTCAGCTATCAGAAAAATACTAAAGGAAGATGGCAGCACAGCAGATATTTTTCTTAGAGATAAAGAGGCCTTAAGGGCACTGGCAGAAAGTCTTAACTCAGAGGATGCAAAGACCAGAAAATCTGCGGCTCTCCTGATAGGTGAGTTAGGGCTTGCGGGTGTGGATGAATACAGAAAAAAGCTTTTAGAGGCTTACGAAAACGAGACTACGCTTTTTGTAAGGGAGAGTTACTTAAAGGCCTTGGCAGAGGGAAGAGAAAAGCTTACAGCCGATGAAAGGGAAGAACTTTCCGAACGGCTTTCTTATATAGATGATCACGAGTTTTCTGATGCTGATCTGAAGCATCTCATTGCAGAAAGAAAAGCACTTGTTTCGCTGGTCGGTGAGGGAGAGCGTGAGGCAGCGATTTTCAAAGAACCAGAGAATCTTCCGGTACTTATGGTACCGGCTAAGGGTTTTTATGAGCCTCTTAAAAAGGCACTTTCTGACAGGGGTATAATTAATGGCTTCTCGTCCATAGGAGTTCTTTTACGCGGAAGCGATTATCTTAGAGTAAAGGATTTAAGGATTTATGATCATCTGAAGTATCTGATTCCCGGTGATTTTTCTCTGACGGCTGAAACTCTTAATGATGAGATTGAAAATTCTTTGATTCTTCCAACTATAGATAAGCTCTATAAGGGTAATGTCTCCGTCCGGGTGTACCTGCACCAGAGCGGAGAAAAAAATGCCAATCTGATAAAACGATTAAGTGGTGAGTTGATAAGGCTTTCTGGCGGAAAACTCTTAAACGAAGCACCATATGATGCTGAGCTTCATTTCTACAGGAAAAAGTCGGGTGGATATTCACTGTTTATCAGGCCATTGACAGATGACAGGCGGTTTTTGTATGATATCAACCGGCTTTCGACATCGATGCAGCCTGTAAAGGCAGCTGTGATGGCTGCTATGATAAATGATTATATAGAGTCTTATGCCAGAGTCATAGACCTGTTTGCCGGGAACGGCACGCTTCTTATGGAGCGTGATGAGGCACTTAAGACAAAGGTCATGTTCGCTGTCGATACAAGTGAGGAGGCTGTTAAAGCTGGCAGAGAAAATGCGAAGGCCAAAGGGCGCAGCGTTAATTTCGTCCACCGATCGGCATTTACTTTTGACTCTGAGGAGCCGTTTGATGAGATCATCTCAGAGCTTCCGGACCTGTATGAGAAGAGCAGCACAGACAGGAGTGAATTCTTTGAAAAATTAGGGGCAGAGACGAAAAAAATCCTGAGGCGGGGAGGAAAAGCTTTTTATCTGACATCGGAGGGAAACGAGATAAAAGCCATGATTCGCAAAACAGATGGCATTGATTTTATAAATGAAATGCAGTTTGATGAAAAACGAAGTATTTTTATTTTAGAAAAGAAAGTTTGATATGCAAGAAAGTAACACCGTATTTGCAAATTTACTTAAAGAGTACCTTTCTACAGAAAAGATTTCTACCTGTATTTTAGGCCGGGACGGAAAAACTGTCTTTAAATATTTTTCCGATCCGGAAGAGGAGAAATGGATCAGAAAGAATGTCCCTGAGGATATGCTGAGGGATGTTTCTTCTTCGTTTTCTGACTATGATGTCTCTGATGTGATAGATATCCCGTCAGATGAGAAAAACAGGTACAGGGCTGTTGCAAGCCGTGATAATTCCGGAAAGGTGAAGTCTGTACTTTTCCTTTTTGCAAAAAATGCGGACGACGGTCATTTTGACAATGCTACAAAGAAAATCTCTGACAGCTTAAATCTGTATAACGATATCAGTGCTGAGCTTAGCTCCTTAAGCGACAGGGTAAAGCAGAGCGATGAGGAGAGGGAGAGACTAGAGCATACAAAGAGACTGTTTAAATATCTTTCTATGCTTGTAGATGAGATCAGCTTCAAGGTAAGCTTTGACGATGCGTGTGATGATATCATGAAGAAGTCCGCACTCTGCGTGAATTTCGATACCTGTCTTATAGTAGGCATATCAGATGGCGCAGCACAGATCAAAAAGCATTTCAGGACTGGCAGTGAAGGTTCGATTTCTTATATAAACGGACTCGAAAAAGAAAAGCTTCCGTTCATGGACGGAAGGACATACACTATTTCGTCTGATTCAGTTATCTCAGATGAATTCAAGGATTTCTTTAACAAATGCGGCATTCAGGCAGGAATTTTTATGCCTCTGTCTGAGGAGGAAGACCTGTATCTGTGTTTCCTTAAGACGGCTGCACCTAAGACCTGGAGCAATGACGAGACAAACTTTCTTCGCCATGCCGGCGCGATACTGAAGGCAAAGCTGGAATTTTTAGATTACAGCACAGCTGTAAATGAATCGGATGATTTCATGCTGACTGTATTTGAAAATTCAGCCTCTGCCGTAGCAGTATTTGACGCTGCCTCAAAGGAGGCAGTCTATAAGAACAGTCTTGCTGAAAAAATCTTAGTTGACCCACTGAACGAGGAGGTTTTCAGCCGGCTTTTCCTGATTCCGGGGCCTTCTGAGGATCAGAAAAAAATGACTGGAGAGTTCACTTCTCCGGGTACGGGAGATACATATCAGGTTCATATGACAAGGGCTATTCAGCACGGTGGGCAGAAGGTTCTTGTCTACATGATAACTGATATAACGAAGCAGAAGCAGTACCAGAAGAAGCTTAAAGAGACTGCCGATATAGATGACCTGACGGGTCTCTATAACAGGCACCGTTTCCACCGTGACTTGGAGAGCAGCTTAAATGACACCAAACGCGGTAATGGAAATGGGACTCTTATCTTTATTGACCTGGACGATTTTAATGCCTTAAACGATGGTTTGGGACATATCCTTGCAGATAAATTCCTAAAGAAGATTGCCTGGTCCATTCAGCAGCTTGTTAAAAAGGACGCACAGTGCTACAGGATTGGCGGAGACCAGTTTGCAGTTATCATTCCATTCTCTGACTTCGAACAGTCAAAAAAGATGGCTCTCATGATAAATAACCGTTTTGAGAAGCCATTTTCTCTGGATGAAAATGAATATTACTGTACAGCCGGAATGGGAGTCGTTAATTTTCCACAGGATGGTAAGACTGAGGATGAGCTGATCTCAAGGGCAGACTTTGCCCTTCATCAGGCTAAGTCAAAGGGCAAAAATCAGATAGATATCTACACTGATATAGAAGTAAAGATGCCGCCGGACAGGCTTAACGTAGAGAAAGCCTTAAGAGAGGCTGTAGCTGACGACTGCAGGGAATTTCTGGTTTATTATCAGCCTGTTGTTGATATCTCTGATGGAGAGGCCAGATGCTGCGGAGCCGAGGCTTTAGTCAGATGGAATTCACATAAGCTGGGCTTTATGCCTCCGGCAAAGTTCATTGCTCTTGCCGAGTACTTAGGTCTTATTATCCCAATCGGAGAGCATGTGCTCCTTGAGGCCTGCAGAACCTGCCATCATTGGAATGAGTTCGGCCACCCTGAGTATAAGATCAATGTGAATCTCTCTGTTCTTCAGCTTTTGCAGAAAGATATCGTAAATGTCATTGCCAATGCCATAAATGTGACAGGTATAAATCCTGATAATCTCGTACTTGAAGTTACTGAGGGAATGGCTATTAATGATATGGATAAAATGAAAGGAGTCCTTGAAAAAATACACGACCTTGGAGTCCGTATCGCCCTGGATGATTTCGGAACGGGATATTCGTCGCTTTCACACATGAAAGATCTGCCGTTAGACGAGCTTAAAATCGACAAGTGCTTTGTGGATGACATCGATAAAGATGATTATTCCGATGCCTTTGTCCGCTCAGTATCACAGCTTGCTGACGCAGTGAACCTTAATGTCATAGTAGAGGGCGTCGAGCGCGGAAAGCAGCAGGATGTCCTTAAAGGCATGGATGTAGATATGATCCAGGGCTTCCTCTATGACAAGCCTCTGCCGCTAAGTGATTTCGAAAGCAAGTGGGTATGACCGAAAGCTCCGTGATGAGAGCAAGTGAAACGCAGCTCGAATCCGGAGCGAGGTCGTTCTTTGAGATTAACGAGAACAAGCCGAAGGCGCAGTTCGAGTTTAGCGAAAAGAACTTCATTATATAGTTCACTTGTTACAAAAAAATATTCTTTTGAAAAAAATGAAAAAAATTCAAAAAAGTTCTTGACATTGCCTCTCTCTTTTGATATTATAATCAAGTCGTCGCGAGAGAGACAAAGCGGGGACGACAATTAAATAGCTGCGGAAGTGTCGGAACTGGCAGACGAGCAAGACTAAGGATCTTGTGACTATTGCAGTCGTGAGGGTTCAAGTCCCTTCTTCCGCATCACAATAAACGCCTGGTACGTATGTACCGGGTGTTTTTTTACCCGAAAAAAGTTCTTGACTTAATGAACGAAAAAGAGTATGATAATCATATCCGTGCGAACGGAGTAGGAAGCAGGAATGGCGGAATTGGCAGACGCGCAAGCTTCAGGTGCTTGTGGCTATTGCAGTCGTGAGGGTTCAAGTCCCTTTTCCTGCAGTGTGTTTATGAAAGGAGCGGTTATTTTTTACCAGATACCGCTCCTTTATTGTCTTATTTATTTTTATTTATGACAGTAAAAGGGGGTATTTTTGTATGCTGATAAGAGAGAGAATGGAGCAGATGGAGAAGGAAGAACTTTCTCCGTACGCTACTTTGGATATCAATTCAAGGGGAAGAGACAGGGATGAGGAGCAGTGCGATATCAGGCCGCTCTTTCAGAGAGACAGGGATAGAATCCTTCACTGCAAGTCTTTTAGACGTCTTATGAATAAGACACAGGTCTTTTTATATCCGATGGGTGATCATTACAGAACACGAATGAGCCATACGCTTGAGGTATCTCAGAATGCCAGGACTATCGGAAAGGCATTAAGACTTAACGAAGACCTGATAGAAGCTATTGCCTTAGGTCATGACTTAGGACATACACCGTTTGGCCATGCCGGAGAGGATGTCTTAAACAGAGTTACAAAAGAGGGTTTTTCCCATTCTGAGCAGTCAGTTCGTATTGTGGAAAAACTCGAAAAGGATGGTGCTGGACTTAATCTTACCTGGGAAGTAAGAGATGGCATCAGAAATCATCAGACAGAGGGACATCCTCATACACCTGAGGGAGCGGTCGTGCGGCTTTCCGATAAGATCGCATATATTTACGCCGATGTAGACGACGCGATAAGAGGCGAGATCATCGCTGAGGAAGACATTCCGATGGAAATCAGGAAGACTCTTGGGATGAATGCAAAGGAGAGGCTTAACACTATGATCCATGATGTCATCATGTCAAGCCTTGACTCTCCGGAAATCAGGATGTCTGATGAAGTCCTACAGGCAGCCAGGGATTTAAGGGCTTTTTTATTCAAAAATGTCTATAAGAATCCTAGGGCCAAGGGCGAAGAGGTAAAAGCCAAAAGGATGATAAAGATGCTCTTCGAATACTATAACGATAATCCGGACGCCCTGCCAGAGAAGTACTATCATGCGATAGGACAGGGAGGAGATTCTCAGGAGAGGATTATCTGTGACTATATCGCCGGTATGACTGACAGTTACTGCAGAACTAAGTTCTCGGAATTCTTTATTCCAAAAGCGTGGGAGGTAGACGGGTATTGAGTCATTACGATGAAAACACTTTGGAAGAGGTAAGACGCGCTAATGACATAGTAGATGTAATTGGTGAGTATGTTCCTCTTAAAAGAAGCGGCTCGAACTATTTTGGACTCTGTCCGTTTCACAGTGAGAAAAGCCCGTCTTTTTCAGTAAATCCGGACAGGCAGATGTATCACTGCTTCGGCTGTGGAGCGAGCGGTACTGTCTATCAGTTCTACGAGAATTACCTACATATGTCCTTTCCTGAGGCTGTAAGAGCCTTGGCTGAGAGAGCCGGCATCACATTAAGGGAGAGCGAAGACACGCCTGAGCAGAAGAGACGCAAAGAGCGGAAGAATCAGCTGCTTGCAGTTCAAAAGGAAGCTGCCTACTATTATTACGGTCTGCTCCACACGGATCATGGAAAGGCCTGTCTTGAATATTTCAAAAAGCGAGGACTTTCAGATGAGACCATGGTGAAGTTCGGACTTGGCTATTCAGACGCTTTTTCAGATGATCTGTATCAGTATCTAAAGAAAAAAGGTTATAAGGACGATATATTAAAAGATAGCGGACTTTTTACTTTTGACGAGAGAGGTATCAGGGATAAGTTTTTCAACAGGGCGATGTTCCCAATCATGAACCAGTATTCCAAGGTCATTGGCTTTGGAGGCAGAGTCATGGGAGATGGAAAGCCCAAGTACCTGAACTCCCCTGAAACAGCTATTTTTGATAAGAGTCATACCCTGTATGGACTTTTCCTTGCCAGAAGGTCGAGAAGAGGATATTTTATCCTGTGTGAGGGCTATATGGATGTTATCGCTCTTCACCAGGGAGGCTTTGACTGTGCAGTCGCTTCACTTGGAACATCACTTACGCCTGGACAGGTATCTGTCATAAGCACTTTCACAAAGGATGTCTACCTCTCATACGACAGTGATGGGGCAGGTGTAAAGGCGGCTCTCCGCGCGATACCGATGCTGAGAAACGCTGGTATAATGCCTAGAATCATTCATATGGACCCATATAAGGATCCAGATGAGTTTATTAAGGCATTAGGCTCTGAGGAGTATCAGAAGAGAATTGATAAGGCAGAGAACTTTTTTATTTTTCAGATAAGACAGCTTCAGAAGGAATACGATATGACTGATCCGGGCAAGCGGACTCAGTTCCAGCGTAAAACTGCTGAAATGCTATTAGGCTTTAAGGAGCAGCTCGAAAGAGAGAACTATATAGACGCGGTATGCAAGGAGTTCAATATCCCGGTAGAGGCCATGAGGGGCCTGATAAGGGAGCTTGCGGCACAGCAGCTTGCAAATGCCTCGAAGAGGAGAAGAACTCAGACAGGCACAAGGGAAGAACTGATGAGTGCCGAGGGAAGCGGTAAGGCTCCTCTCGATAAAAATGAAAGCCTTCTGCTTTCGTGGATTTCATACAGACCGGATCTGTTTTCTATTGTTTTTAAGTACGTAAAGCCGCCTGATTTCCAGGAGGGAATTTTAAGAGGCTGTGCTTTTGCGATGTACGACCAGATGGAAAAAAGCGGGATCATTAATCCCGCTGGTATTATAGATTCTTTTGATGATGAAGATGATCAGAACGAGGCATCCAGAATTTTCCACGAATATGTGGGAGACCTTCAGGAGACTCCGAAGAATGAAAGAGGCAGGGCCTTTATCCAAACCCTTTCCAGGGTAGTGACAAAGGTCTACGATGAGCGGATGAATTCTCTTGATGCAACAGATGTTGCCCGTTTTGAACTGATACGCACCAAAAAAGAATCACTTTCGGAGATATCGAAACTTAATATCCCGAACGCATAAGGAGGATTTTTATGGCTGAAAAAAAGCAGACTAAGACCACTGCAAAGAAAACGACAGCGAAGAAAACAACTGCCGCAAAGAAGTCTTCTGCTGCCAGCACTAAGAAGGCTGCTTCATCTAAGAAGAAAGGTGCTGCTGAGGTGGCAGGAACAGATAAAGAAGCCGTTTTTACTAAGAAACTCCAGGATATCCTTGAGTTGGCCAAGCAAAAGAAAAATGTACTTGAGATAAACGAGATCAAGGATTTTTTCAAAGAACTGAACCTAAACGACAAGCAATTTGATAAGATTATTGACTTCCTCGAGAACAACGGTATCGAGGTGCTGCGTACTGATGACAGCGCTGATATCGATGATATGCCTGAGCCAGACGATTTCGTCCCTTCAGAGGAGGACGAGGTCGACCTCGAGAACATCGACCTGTCAGTTCCAGACGGTGTCTCACTTGAGGATCCTGTCCGTATGTACTTAAAGGAGATAGGAAAGGTACCTCTTCTTTCCGCTGATGAGGAGACAGCTCTCGCAAAGAAGATGGAGAATGGTACTCCGGCCGAGAAGACAGCGGCAAAAAAGAAGCTTGCGGAGGCTAACCTCCGTCTTGTTGTATCTATCGCCAAGAGATATGTCGGAAGAGGAATGTTGTTTCTCGATCTGATCCAGGAAGGAAACCTCGGCCTCATAAAGGCAGTAGAGAAGTTCGACTATAAGAAAGGTTATAAGTTCTCGACCTACGCTACCTGGTGGATCCGCCAGGCCATTACCCGAGCTATAGCAGATCAGGCGCGTACAATCCGTATCCCTGTTCATATGGTTGAGACCATCAACAAGCTCATCCGTGTATCCCGTCAGCTGCTTCAGGAATTAGGCCGTGAGCCGACCCCGGAGGAAATCGCGAAGGAGATGGATATGCCGGTTGACAGAGTCCGCGAGATCCTAAAGATAAGCCAGGAGCCTGTATCCCTTGAGACCCCTATCGGAGAAGAGGAGGACTCACATCTCGGCGATTTCATTCAGGATGACAATGTCCCGGTACCTGCCGACGCGGCTACTTTTACACTGTTAAAAGAGCAGCTCAACGACGTACTTGATACTCTTACCCCTCGTGAGAAGAAGGTTCTTATCCTTCGCTTCGGACTTGAGGACGGAAGAGGCAGAACTCTTGAGGAAGTAGGAAAAGAGTTCAATGTCACCCGTGAGCGTATCAGACAGATTGAGGCCAAGGCCTTAAGAAAGCTTCGCCATCCGAGCAGGAGCAAGAAGCTCAAGGATTATCTCGAGTAATGAACGTGAATTTATCAAAGCGGCTTAAAGCCGCCTACGATATGGTAAGTGAGGGAAGCGTGGTCGCAGATATAGGCTGCGATCACGCTTTTTTATCGATTGCTCTTGTTTCATCAGGAAAGGTTTTAAGTGCCTTTGCCTGTGATGTAAACAAGGGACCTCTGGGGAAGGCATCGAAGAATATCGAAGCAGCAGGCTTTTCTGAAAAAATACACACTGTCCTTTCAGATGGACTTATCTCTTTAAATGAGCCAGTCGATTCGATAGTCATCTGTGGCATGGGCGGCTCGCTTATCATATCGATTTTAAATAACAGCCTTGAAAAAGTAAACGCAGCCCGTGAGCTTATCCTCTCTCCGCAGTCTGATACAGCGAAGGTGCGGATCTGGCTTAGGGACCATAATTTTTCACTTGTTAAAGAGACCGCGGTGACTGATGCCGGCAAATACTACTGTGTGATGAGGGTCGTCCCTTCGGATAAGCCGTCAGGCTGGGAAGTCCCTGAAATTCCTGATGAAGCTTTTTACTATGTGATGAAGTACGGACCGTATCTCATCACCCATCCGGACAGAGTATTTAAGGAGCATCTCCTTAAAAAAGAAAAAGAGATACGTAAAATCTTAGCTCAGCTCGATAGATTAAACCCCAGATATAAAGAGCTTGACGAAGAATTAAAATGGGTTATTATTTTCATGAGGGATAAATAATAGCTTCAGGAGGTAGAAAAATAAATGGAGTTCTGTTCTATTAAAATCGATGGATTAAGTGAGCCTATGGAAGTACCATATGGTCAGACACTTATTGATTTATCTAAGAAGGCTTTCGGGGAGAAAAGCGATGAGATGGTACTTGCCGTATACAATGGCAAGCTCTCAGAACTTACCTCTCAGGTAAAGGCAGATGGAGAGGTGAAATTCCTTTCAGTTCAAAGCAAGGACGGAGAGAGAGCTTACAGGAGAAGTGTAGTCTTTCTGATGCACAAGGCGCTGCACGATATTTTTCCGGGAGAGAAGCCTACAGTCTTTGTCCAGTTTTCTCTTGGAGAAGGGTATTACTGTACCTTGGGTCAGGGCAAGAAAGTCACGAAGAAGCTTCTATCAGAGCTTAAAAAGAGGATGAAGCAGTTAGCCGAGCTTGACCTTCCTGTAAAAAAGAGTGTCTACCCTACATCGGAGGCAAGAGAGCTTTTTGCAGAGGCAGGTATGCCTGATAAGGAGAAGCTCCTGCACTACAGGTCGAATTCGAGCACTAATGTCTACGAGATAGATGGGGTTTTGGACTATTTCTATGGCTATATGGTGCCATCGACCCGTTATATAAAAAAGTTTGATTTAGTCCCATTCGATGATGGTTTTGTACTGCAGTTCCCGGGAAAGGATGGTTCTGTAGCTGAGTTTAACCCACCAAAGAAGCTTTTCTCTGTGCTTAAGAGAACGAGACAGTGGGCCAATGCTATGGATATCGATACAGTTGGTGCCTTAAATGATGCTATCTCTGCCGGCAGGACGAAAGAGATTGTCCTTATGCAGGAGGCGTTTATGGAGGAGAGGATCGGAACCTTAGCTCAGGAGATTGCCTCTGATAAGAGCCGTAAGTTTATCATGATAGCTGGTCCTTCATCTTCGGGTAAGACTACTTTTTCAAAGAGGCTTGCTATTCAGCTGCGTGCCAGAGGTCTTACGCCTCATGCGGTCTCACTCGATAACTTCTACCTGGACCGCGACCAGATGCCTCTCGATGAGAATGGGCAGAAGGACTTTGAGGCCTTAGAGGGACTCGATATCGAGCTCTTTAATGACGACATGACAAAGCTCCTTAACGGCGAGAAGGTCATTCTCCCGATATTTGACTTCACTGCCGGAAAGCGCTCTGCCGAGGGCATTCCAATGCAGCTTGGGAAAAATGATGTCTTAGTCCTCGAGGGAATCCACGGCCTCAACGATGCGTTGAGTTATACACTTCCAAAGGAGTCGAAGTATAAGATCTACATCTCAGCCCTGACTCAGCTCTCAATCGATGAGCACAATCCGCTTTCTACTACAGACGGACGTCTGATAAGGCGAATCGTTCGTGACGCTAGAACACGTGGAACTTCAGCTGAAGAGACCATAGCTATGTGGGATTCTGTTCACCGTGGCGAGAAGAAGAATATCTTCCCATTCCAGGAGTCGGCTGATGCAATGTTTAATTCGGCACTTATCTATGAGATGGCAGTCTTAAAGGTCTATGCGCAGCCGCAGCTTTACGCTATAAAGGATGACAGTCCGCAGTTTTCAGAGGCGAAGAGGCTTCTGAAGCTTCTTGACTATTTCCTGCCGATGCCTACAGACTATATAGCAAATACCTCGCTTATCCGCGAATTCATAGGCGGCAGTTGCTTTAAAGCCTGATTTGTAGTAAAATATTACTATTCACGGCATGCTTTGGTGGGTGTTCACGACGGACGCACTTGTGCGGACGGTTGAACACCCGCCGAAGCATGCCTGTGAAGCAGGAACCTCCCCAACAACCGCAGACTTTTAGCATCGAAGATGCGGCAAACGCGCGTAAGCGCGGTTGGTCTGCGGTCTGATTGGGGAGGTGCTGTGAATAGTAACAGTAAAATACCATTTCTGAGGCAGATCACGTGGCCGCTGGCACATATAGCCGAAAGGCTGTGCGGGAGGAAAGTCCGGGCTTCACAGGGCAGGATGCCGGCTAACAGCCGGCGGAGGTAACTCCAGGGCTAGTGCAACAGAGATATACCGCCTGTCTTCGTACAGGTAAGGGTGGAAAGGCGGTGTAAGAGACCACCGTTTCTGTGGTAACACAGAAAGCCATGTAAACCCCATCCGAAGCAAGACCGCAAAGGGACATAAGGCTGCCCGTCTGTTCCAGGTAGGTCGCTTGAGGCCTGTGGCAACACAGGTCCTGGATAGATGGCCATGCAACGACATAACCCGGCTTATCGATCTACCTCTTTTTGGTAAAATTATACAAAAATGAACGGTCATTTTTGTGCAAAATTCCCCGGTGACAAACCGGGGATTTTTTGTTATCATAATGGAAACGGAAGTGTACAGCTTTAGTTTCCAGTTTCCATAAAAAGGCAAATAGTTTACAGGAGGATATATGCTTAGAGACGAAATTCTTGAAGCTACAATGACAGTTTACAAAAAAAAGGGAATTAAGTTTACGATGGATGACCTGGCAAAGGAAATGTCCAGGAGTAAGAAAACCATCTACACTGTCTTTAGAGACAAAAAGCACCTGTTTCTTGAGGAGGTCGATTATTTTTTCAATAAGATTAAGGCCAGAGAGAACGAGGTCTTAAATGATGACAGCCTTTCTACGAAGGAGAAGCTCAGAAGAGTAATGTCAGTAATGCCTGAGCATTTCTCAGGAGTTGATTTCCCGTCTATCTACACTTTCAGAGACAAGTATCTGGCAGTCTACGAGAGAATCTCAGAGAGGCTTGAGTCAGGCTGGGAAGTTACTTTTTCACTGATGGATAGGGGCGCTGAGGAAGGCTCTCTTAAGAAAGTGGATAAGGAGCTCTTCAGAATCATATATAACGCCGCCGTTGAGAAGTTCCTTTTCTCAACAGAGCTTACAGACCATAAAATCCACTACACCGATGCGTTAAAAGGTGTTACGGATATGCTTATAGATGGAATTTCGATTTAAGGAGATATAAAAGGATGGAAGAGATTTTTGGAAACAGGCTTACTCCTTCTGAAGCAAGGAAGTCACTTAAGGCAGCAGAGGGGTATAAAAAAAGCTGTCCTGATGATGCGGATGTCGACTATAAGATCCGCATCAGGAAAAATAAATCGCTCTACGACAGGCTTGGGATCATGGACCTGCGTCTCGAGGGAGAGAGTGAAGCAGAGTTTGACAGGGAGAAGGGCATTGTTGTCTCAAATATCCGTATGGGGTTCGGCCATTACCGCATCTCGATGGCTATGGCAAGCGCAGCTAAGGCTCTCGGTTATACTCCTTACTGGCTCGACTTAAACTCTTTCCCAAAGACAGCTGCTACAAAGATTATAACAAAACAGAATAACCTGTATTCACTGGGCTCACGTCTTTCTAAAAACCCGGTTTTCAACAAGCTCATCTGGGAGCCTGTGAATTATACCGGCTTTAAAAAATTAACGTACAACGCCTCAGATCTCGAGACATCAAAGCTTATGGCACCTGTCTATCAGGACATCCCAAAGGAGATACCTGTTATCGCAACTCACGCCTGGCCGGCACAGTCAGCACTAGACGGAGGTATGAAGAGAGTCATCGAGGCTATCCCTGATAACTGGCCGATGGCACTGCACCTTGCAGAGGGAGCCATTCACACTGTACAGACTCACAACTCGTACTTAGGATACAGAGTTTTAAATGGCTTCTATGGTAAGAAGGTCTTAAACCCAATTCCTGGGGATAAGATTTTTTATACCGGCCACTACATCGACGATGAGCTCGTAAAGAATATCGAGGCAGACTGTAAGAGAAGAATGGACCGCCTGAATAGTAAGAAGCCGGTCAGGTTCCTTCTTACGATAGGAGGCGCTGGAGCGCAGGCAGATATTTTTGAAGCAATACTTAAATACCTGATGCCAGCAGTAAAGAAGGGCAGGGCTTCAGTTATGGTTAATGTTGGTGACTATAAAAATGTCTGGGACGAGCTTTTATCAAAGATCGATGGCCTTAAGGATGTCTCTACTGAGCATTTTGATGACTTTGTCGAGGCAGCAGGCTTTGCAGATGACGCATTGGACGGAGATATGACAGGAGTTCATGCATTTTATCACAAGAATATCTTCGAGGCAGTCTACATCACAAACCTTCTGATGAGAGCCTGTGACTGTCTTATTACAAAGCCCTCGGAGCTTGCATTCTATCCGGTGCCGAAGCTCTTTATAAGACGTGTTGGAAAGCACGAGATGTGGGGAGCAATCCACTCTGCCGAGATCGGAGACGGTACCTATGAGATCAGGGAAATCCCACAGGTACTTCAAATGGTTGGCCTTATGATTAAAGACCCATCGATAATCGGCGGTATGTGTGATGCGATAGAAAAGAACAAACAGATAGGGATCTACGATGGAGCTTACAACTGTGTAAAGCTTGCTATGAAAAAGTAATGACTGGAGGTTATAAAAATGTCAGAGGAAAAACAGTTAAAACCAATCACTAAGAAAATCATATGGCTCTTTGCCATAGGTCAGCTCGGCTGGTCGCTGATGAGCGCACTTCTTACGAACTTCATTGAGGCATTCTATCAGCCTGATGATGTATCTGTATCAGAGGGTATGCTCTACTTCATTCCGCAGGGAAGGGTTATTTTTGGAGTATTTACAGTAATCGGTGGAATCTACGCTATCGGCCGTGTATTTGACGCGATAACAGACCCGTGGATCGGAAACCTCTCAGATAAGAGTAAGAACCCAAATGGACGCCGTATCCCGTTTATGAAGAGAGCAGCGATACCTCTTGCGCTTATCACTATAATGGTTTACATCTGCCCGACAGCTGGAAATCCGGTCTACAAGAACCTTGGTACAAACGGTATCATCAACTCTATCTGGGTGCTTGTCATGATGCTCCTTTTCTATTTCTTCATGACAGTTTACTGCACACCTTATAACGCCCTTATAGCAGAGCTTTCAAGAGATGAGAAGACTCTTGCAGATATCTCGACAGCCATCTCATTTACGTTTATTTTTGGCTCAGCCTTAGGATACGTCGCTCCGACTATCTGGAGTGCTATTACTCCTATGGTAGGAAGCAGAGTCTGGGCTATGAGAATCGTATTTATATTTCTTACAGTAATAGCCTGCATCTGCTGCCTTGTTCCTGCGCTTACGATAAAGGAGCCTGACTATGTAGACGCAAAGCCTTCAGAGGGCAATGCCTTTTCTTCCCTTGCAAAATGCTTTTCAAACGGAGCCTTCCGTGTATTCGTAGGAAGCGATATCTGCTACTGGGTAGGAATCACGATGTTTCAGACAGGACTTCTTCACTATGTAACAGTGCTTATGAAGCTTCCTGAGGCCTATTCGACCATCCTCTACATAGCGATGACGCTTCTCTCAGTAGTCTGCTATGTACCTGTAAACAGGCTTATGCAGCGTTTCCCGAAGAAGAAGCTTGTCATGACTGCCTTCATTGGAATGTGCCTTGTCTTCCTTATCACAGGTCTTTCAGGAATGTTCGGACTTCCTGGAATAGTAAGCGGTGTCCTGGTTGTTATCTGTGCTGCAATGCCTATGGCTATCCTCGGTATCATCCCACAGACAATCGTTGCAGATATAGCAAAGTCTGATGCAGTTACAACAGGTGAAAATCACGACGGAATGTTCTTCGCAGCCCGTACTTTTTCAATGAAGCTGGGGCAGTCACTTTCCATCCTTCTTTTCACCTCACTTGGAACAATCGGAGTAGCTACAGGACGCGGATATCGTATCGCAGCCTTTGTAGCAGTTATCTTCTGCCTCGCAGGAACAGTCATCCTTCATTTCTATAACGAGAAGAAGGTTCAGGATATTCTTAAAGGAGCTAAGTTTTAATGATAAGAGAATTAAAAGGCGAGCGGACTGCCTATGTACTCGATACCCCTAATACGACACTGGTGTTTATCATGCTCCCGTCAGGGCAGGTAGAGACAGCCTACTATGGCAGATCCATAAAGCTTGAATCAGCTGAGGAGGCACTTTCCCTCTCTGAAAAAAATGAATTCCCTGTCGGAAATTCCATCGAATACAGCCAGGAGCATAATCACTATTCACTTGAAGATGTGCGCCTTATGGTCGGCGAGTACGGCAAGGGCGATATACGTGAGCCGTTTGTTGAGGCCGTATCAGCAGATGGCAGCACAACTCTTGACTTCGTGCTGACTGAAGCAATTATAACCGATGGAAAAAATAAGATCGACGGCCTCCCTTCTTCACACGAAGATAAAGAGGATGAGAAGGCGCAGACGATTACTTTTACTTTTACAGATAAAAACAACGGATATATACTTAAAATTTTTTATTCAGTATATCCGGACTCAGATGTCATCGTAAGGAGTGCCAGATTCGAGAATGCCTCAGAGGAAGAGGTGCGTCTTACGAGGCTGCTTTCAGGACAGCTCGATGTATTCGGAAGCGGGTATAAGGTTACGACCTTTACAGGCGCCTGGATCCGCGAGATGAATCGGAACGATACTATAGTGAGCGCCGGAAACTTTTCAGTCTCTTCAGTCGTAGGCTCTTCTTCAAACAGGGCAAATCCGCTTATGCTTATTGCAGATCCGGACTGCACTGAGGAGCACGGCCGCTGCATAGCGTCAAACCTAATCTACAGTGGAAACCACTATGAGAGCGTATCTGTAAATACCTACGGAAAGACCAGAATCCTTACAGGAATAAATCCAGTAGATTTCGATTTCAGACTCGCGCCGGGGGAAAGCTTTGCAGCTCCTGAGTCTGTGATTGCCTTTACTGATGGCGGATATTCTACGCTCAGCATCATAATGGCTGACTTCGTAAGAGAGCACATCATAACAGGTGAGTGGTCTAAAAAGGACAGGCCGATAGTGCTTAACTCCTGGGAGGCCTCGTATTTTGATATCGATGAGAAAAAGCTCGTCTCATTCGCAAAGAAGGGAAAGGAGCTCGGTGCTGAGCTCTTCGTAATGGACGATGGCTGGTTCGGTGAGAGAAACGATGACCACCGCTCGCTTGGAGACTGGAAAGTAAATTTAAAGAAGCTTCCTCATGGTCTAAAAGGTCTTGCTGATAAGATTCACGAGGCTGGGCTGATGTTTGGTATATGGGTAGAACCTGAGATGGTAAATGTTGACTCTGACCTTTACCGTGCTCATCCGGACTGGGCGATAGCGATACCTGAAAAGGCGCATTCGGAAGGGAGATGGCAGAGGCTTCTTGATTTTTCAAATCCTGAGGTAGTTGATCACATGACAGAGGCAATGACAGAGGTGCTTTCGTCGGCAAGGATAAACTACGTAAAGTGGGACTACAACAGGATTTTCTCAGACGTGTACTCGCCGTACCTGAAGGAAAAAAGCAGTGGAGAGCTATTCCACCGCTATATCCTTGGACTTTACAGGCTGATGGGCGCTCTGGTTAATAAATTCCCGAATATCCTGTTTGAGGGCTGTGCAGCAGGCGGTAACAGATTTGACTTAGGAATTCTTAGTTATTTCCCGCAGATCTGGGCTTCAGATAACTCAGACGCTATCTCAAGGCTTACTATCCAGCAGGGACTTTCCTTTGGCTATCCACTCTCAGCTGTAACAGGTCATGTGAGTGCCTGCCCTAACCACCAGACTCTTAGAAAGACTCCTATAAATACGAGATTTAACGTAGCCGCCTTTACGAGCTATGGCATGGAGGTAAATCCTCTTGATCTCTCAAAGGATGACTTTAAGGAGCTTTCTTCCTACAATGAGCTTTACAAGAAGCTCCGCCACACCTTACAGACCGGAGATTTCTATAGGGTAAGCGATGGAGAAAATACTGTAAAGTGGGTTACTGTATCGAAGGATAAGTCACAGGCTGTCGGTATGGTACTGATGAAGGAAGTTAAGCCGGGGCTTCGGTACCAGAATCTGAAGTTTAAAGGACTTGATCCAGATAAGAAGTATCATGTCTATAATCTGCCGATAGATCTCGATGTAAGAACCTTTGGCAGTATGATAAATACTATGGCTCCAGTCCATGTAAAGCCGGGTTCACTTACTGAGAGTGCAGTAGCGAAGTTCGTAAAGCTTAAGAGTGAGGTAGTAGACGAGAGTGTTTCAGGTTCTGTCCTTATGAACGCAGGACTTAATCTTCCGGCAGGATTTTCAGGCACAGGCTACAATGATAAAATAAGAGTCATGACTGATTTTGCATCAAGACTCTATATTGCTGAAGAAATTTAATGAAATGAGGTCACAAAAAATTCACAGTATTTTTTGTGGCCTCATGTTATAATTGTAAAAGGTTTTCCCAGACCGCTGCCTCCAGACAGGAGGCATATGAATTACGAGATTTTTAAGACAAATCTTTTTAATACAATTGAGACCAGATTAGGTGCGAAAGTGCTGTCTGGTCCGGATGACATCAGCTGTTTTGAAATGAATGGCTTATCAGTTAATGCCTGTGTCATCTCTATTCCAGGCAGGAATTTTTATCCTGTCATTTACCCGGATTTATATTTTGATAAGTACAGAAAAGGCTCTACTTTTGAGGAAATCGTAGAGAATGTTTTGGACGTTATCCGCTATACTAACGAGGATACGTTTAATTTTGATGAGATAAGTGACTATGAAAAAGCAAAGGCTCATATAGTCTCACGTCTTGTGAGCTTTTCAGGCAATGAAGATATGCTTGAGAGAAGAGCATTTGTTCCATACTTAAATCTTGCTGTGGTATTTATTTATGTGATTAGTTCAAAAGAAGATGAGCTGGTTTCATTCGCGATAAACGATGAGCAGGTAAGAACATGGGGAGTTTCCAGAAAAAAGATTTTCTGTGATTCGATAGAGACTTCAATGAAGCTTTTTCCTCCTCTTATCGAGTCGATTAAGGAGGCGCTTCCGCTTGTAAGAGATGAGGATTTCAAACCGTTCTATGTACTTACGAATTCAAGAAAGCAGTACGGAGCAGCCTGTGTACTCTATGATAATGTGCTTTCAGATTTTGCTGACGAAATCGGTGAGAGCTTCTACCTGATCCCCTCATCTGTGCATGAGATGCTGCTTATTCCTGAAAGCTTCAATATCGATGTTCGGGAAATGAAGCAGATGCTTATAGAAGTAAATGACTCTGTCTTAAAGCCAGAGGAAGTGCTTTCAGACAGAGTCTATTTTTTCGATATGAATAGTAAAAGTATGGACTTTGCTTCTAAGGATTAAGACTTAAGCAGAGCCTTTAAGTCGTTTATCTGCGTCAAAATATCAGAAAAATAAAAAAGCGGGAACCTTTTTTCAGGTTTCCCGCATTTCAGCTCCGAATCCGACTCGAACGGACGACCCCTTCATTACGAGTGAAGTGCACTACCAACTGTGCTATCGGAGCATGGACATGGCCTTTGCGCCACAACAAAAGATATTATACAGGAACTTATTTTGATTTGCAATAATTTTGAAGTAAAAACTGGTAAAAATTTTATAAAAAGTTCTTTACACCGGGGTGAGAAAGGAGTAATATAAATATGTTATAAATTTTATACTGTTTTAAGATTTTATCGGAGAGAGTTCCATTATTCCTTGATTTTTCTTGAAAGCAGCAGATTTCTTTTGGAGGTAGTTTTCTATGACAGGAACAGTTAAGTGGTTTAACAATCAGAAGGGATATGGATTTATCTCTGATGATTCAGGCAAGGATGTTTTTGTTCATTACTCAGGTATTGCCGGAGATGGATTTAAGACACTTGCTGAGGGGGCAAAGGTTGAGTTCGACATTACTGATGGAGCCAAGGGCCCACAGGCAGTAAATGTTAAAGTCGTAGATTGACTTTTTCCACAAGTTTTTCCTCATATGTATAAATGGCAGACACCTGGGGTGCCTGCTGTTTTTTTATATAAATTTATCATTATATCCAGGTTGTGTGACATTTTTTTATAAGGAGAGTGAGATTAGAGCATTTCTTCTTTTTTTTTACAGGAAAATCATTTATAATATACGCATTAAGACAAATGAGGGTTTATCATGTATAAGATTATTATAGACAGCTGCGGAGAGTTCACGCCGGCTATGAAAGCAGATACCGGTCATTTTTCGCATGTGCCGCTTACGCTTCAGGTAGGCAGCTGGGAGCAGATGGATGATGAGACATTTGACCAGGGGGTTTTCCTCAAAAAAATGAAGGAATCAAAGGAACCCCCTCATTCGGCATGCCCATCTCCGGCAGCATACCTCTCTGAGATTGAGGATACAGACGCAGATCATGTCTATATCATAACGCTTAGTGCGAAGCTGTCAGGTTCATATAATGCCGCAGTCCTCGCGAAGAACCTCTACGATGAGGATAATGAGGATGAGGACGATATGAAAAAGGTCCATGTCTTCGATTCGAAGTCGGCATCGATCGGGCAGACTCTTATCGCGCAGATTGTGCAGCAGGCTGAGGAAGCAGGTCAGTCATTTGAAGAGGTAGTCCACACAGCAGATGAGTTTATAAAGGGAGAGCATACATTTTTCGTGCTTGAGTCCCTTGAGACCTTAAGAAAAGCGGGACGATTAGGCTCCTTAAAGGCTATGCTTGCTTCAACCCTTTCGATAAAGCCTGTAATGGGTTCTACTCCTGAGGGAAGTATCCAGCAGTTAGGTCAGGCACGTGGAATGCTCCGCGCCCTCGACAAAATGGTCGACTGCATGACAGAGGTGACTCTTAATCCAGGAGAGAGAGTCGTAGCCATTTCGCACTGTGCCGCACCTGATACGGCCTCTTCCCTTAAGGAAAAAGTAAAACGCACCGGCCTTTTTAAGGATGTGTTTGTAGTTGATACCGACGGAGTCGCTTCGATGTATGCAGGTCCTGGCGGAATCATTATGGCAGTCTGAGATGTACACTGAAGTAGTTAAAAGAATTGAATCATTAAAACGCTTTGGAAATAAAAGCGGACGGGAGGTCACAGAGCATCTTCTTCTGAGGCTTTCGAATCCTGATACTGGGATGAAGATTATACACATAGCAGGGACCAATGGAAAAGGTTCGGTGGCTATGTATATAGCTGCCGCTCTCGAGGCGAATGGCTATAAGACCGGACTTTTTACCTCACCACATCTCATTACGATAAGAGAGCGGATTCAGGTGAACAGGAAGCTTATAAGCGAAGAGAATTTTACAAGGCTTGCAGAGAGGGTTCTCTCTGTCGAGATGCCAGATGAGTATACGCCGACCTTTTTTGATATCGGTCTTGCCGTAGCGCTTCTCTATTTCAAGGAGCAGAGCTGTGACTACGTGGTTTTAGAGACTGGTCTCGGTGGAAGACTTGACTCTACAAGAGGTATCGGTCAGAAACCTTTAGTCGGAGTGATCACAGCCATAGGTTTCGACCATACAGCAATCCTGGGTGATACCTTAGAGCAGATAGCAGCTGAGAAGGCAGGGATTGAGCGCGACGGAATGCCTGTTGTAATAGCTCATAACCCGCCTGAGGTCAGGACAGTGCTCGAAAAAAACGCTGCTGAGTATTTTGCAGTTGATGAAGATTATTCGGGAGACAATGAATTAAAAAAGCTTGCGAAGAGGGCAGCTGACAGAGACAAAGAGCTTACACCTCCTCTTCTTGGTGATTTCCAGTACGATAACGAGGCAGCTTCTCTTGCAGCACTTTCATACTGCATGACAGCTCTTGATATAGAAAAAGTCCTGGATGGTATCCGTTCGGTTAAATGGCCGGCAAGGATTCAGAAATTAAAAGAAAATCCGCTTTTTATAGTCGATGGCTCTCACAATCCACAGGGAGTTGCGGCACTAGTAGATACGCTTAAGAGAAACTATCCGGGAGAGCGTTTTATTTTTATCATGGCTGCAATGGCAGATAAGGACGCGGCTCATATGATATCGGGGACAAAGGAGATCGCGGAGAGATATATCTGTGTGAAAGCCGATACACCCAGGAGCCTTTCTGCGGAGGCACTGTCTGATATGGTTAAGACTCAGGGAGCAGAGGCTCTTACAGCAGGTTCTGTGAGTGAGGCAATTAAAGTGGCTTTAAATACCAGAAAGCCGGTTGTGGTTTTTGGATCACTTTATCTGGCAGGAGAGATTCTGGCAGAAAGTAAAAGCTTACAGACATCTGATCAGCTTTGATTCATTCTATCTGAGAAAAAGAATGTCAGTTGGGAATAAAATATGAAATACCTTTAATCAGGAGAACACTATGTTTCTAGTCGAATTAAATACCGGCATCTTTGGCACCTGGCTGTCAAAGTTTTTATCGAATGGCCTTGATTTTTTCTGGAGCGTTGTGATCGCACTTATTGTATGGTTCGTCGGTGCGAAGGTCATCCGCTTCATCAGAAAACTGGTAAGAAAGGCGATGGAGAGGAGAGACGTCGATAAGGGTGTGACTCAATTTACCGACAGCATGGTAAAGTACGGTCTCTACATAGTCCTTATCATCGTGATCCTGAACGTCTTCGGCATCCAGACCTCATCGGTCGCAGCAGCTGTCGCGTCTTTAGGACTTACCGCAGGTCTTGCCCTGCAGGGGTCGCTGTCGAACTTCGCGGGCGGAGTTCTGATACTTATCCTAAAGCCGTTTAAGGTCGGAGACTACATCATAGAGGATACCCATAATAACGAGGGAACAGTATCGGAGATTTCTATTTTTTATACGAGGCTTAAAACCATCGACAACAAGGTTGTAGTAATTCCAAACGGTACATTAGCAAATGCTTCACTTACGAATGTTACGACAAGCGATAAGAGACAGATCGACCTGACCTTTGGCATCAGCTACGACGATGACCTGAAGAAGGCGAAGGCTATCCTGCAGCATATAGCTGAGACTACAGAGGAGAGGGTAAAGGATACTGATATCCAGATTTTTGTCAGAGACCTCGCAGAGTCCTCGGTAAACCTCGGTTTTCGTATCTGGGTTCCTATGGACGATTACTGGAAGGTCAGATGGGCTTTAAACGAGAGGGTGAAGCTTACCTTTGATGAAGAGGGAATCACAATTCCGTTTAATCAGCTTGATGTAACGGTTAAGAAACCAGAGTAAGGAGATTTACAGATGGAAAAAATACCAGAACAGTACGAGTTAGTATTACAGCAGGACCTTTCAGATATTCATTCTAAGGGTACGCTTCTTCGCCATAAGAAGAGCGGAGCTATGATCACTCTCATAGAAAATGACGATGTGAACAAGGTCTTCTATATAGGCTTTAAGACGACACCGGATGACTCGACAGGAGTTCCACATATCATAGAGCACACAGTTCTCTGTGGCTCGGACAAATACCCGGTAAAGGACCCATTCGTTGAACTCGTAAAGGGCTCGATGAACACCTTCCTCAATGCTATGACCTATCCGGACAAGACTGTCTATCCTGTCGCGTCCACAAATGACAAGGACTTTGACAACCTGATCGATGTCTACCTCGATGCGGTTTTCCATCCGAACATTTACAAGCACGAGGAGATTTTTATGCAGGAGGGCTGGCACTACGAGCTCGAGAGTAAGGATGCGCCGCTTACGATAAACGGAGTAGTCTATAACGAGATGAAAGGCGCCTATTCCTCACCAGAGGATGTGCTCGAGAGAGAGGTCATGAACTCGCTCTATCCGGATACGACTTACGGAGTAGAGTCAGGCGGAGATCCGAAGGATATCCCGAACCTGACCTATGAGAATTACCTCGCCTTCCACAAGAGATATTATCATCCTTCGAATTCTTATATCTATATCTATGGCGACTGCGATATGGAAAAGAAGCTTGAGTACTTGGATAAAGAGTACTTAAGCCACTATGACGCTATAGACCCGAAGACGGATATCAAAGAGCAGCCTGCCTTTTCTAAGATGGCAGAGGTCAAAAAGCCATACCCTGTTTCGGCAGATGAGAGTGAAGAGGGTAAGACATATTTTTCGCTGAACTATTCGTTTGGCGACGCTTCGGATACAAAGCTTTCAGCAGCACTCGACACCTTGGACTATACGCTTCTTGAGGCACCTGGTGCGCCTGTCCGTCAGGCAATTCTTGATGCCGGCTTAGGAACAGATGTCTATGGTGGAGCGCAGACTATACAGCAGCCGTATTTTTCCATCACTGTAAAAGGAAGCGATGACTCCAAGAAGGATAAGCTTCTTGAGGTAGTAAATAAGACTCTTAAGGACCTTGCAGAAAACGGTCTCGACCACAGGTCACTTCTCGCCGGAATCAATTCAGATGAGTTTAAGTATCGTGAAGCAGATTTCGGGGGCTTTCCGAAGGGACTTATCTGGGGACTTGGAATCCTCGACAGCTGGCTCTACGACAAGAAACTTCCGTTTATCAGACTAAACCTCCTGCCTATCTATGCGGACCTTAAAAAGGAGATAGATAACAACTATTTCGAGGGACTTATAAAGAAATACTTCCTCGAGAATACCCACAGCTCACTCGTAGAGATCTACCCACAGGCAGGACTCCAGAAAAAGGAGGACGATGAGTTCAGACGTAAGATGGAGGAAAAGAAGGCCTCTATGTCTGACTTTGAGCTTGAAAAAATAATTGCTGATACCAAGCACTTAAAAGAGTATCAGAGTACTCCGTCAACTCAGGAGCAGCTTGCTACGATTCCATGTCTTTCCAGAGACGATCTAGAGAAGAAGGCCAGAAAGATTAATAAAGAGATCATTATCAAGGGCGGAGTTCCGGTTATTTTTACAGATACAGAGACTAATGGTATCGACTACCTCGATATTCTCTTTGATATCGGAAATATCGGACTTGATGAGGCACCTGGCTTTGCCTTCGGTATGAGGCTTCTTGGACTCGTAAATACAAAGGATTATAGCTATAAGGATTTCGCAACTGAGGTAAACCTTCACCTGGGAAGCCTTTCAGCTGACGTGTCGCTTTTTGGTATGGGAAATGGTGACATAGATCCTCTTCCGGGCTCAAAGACAAAGGACTACAGATTCTTTGCAGATATAAAGACGAAGTTTACCTATGAGGAAGCTGACTCGGCTATGAAGCTTCTCTACCAGATGCTCTTTACCTCTGATTTCTCAGATAAGAAGAGGATTAAGGAGGTCCTTCTCGAGGAGAAGAATTCAGTTGAGATGCGCTTTATGACAGCAGGACACTCAGCAGCCGCGATGAGAGGATTTTCTCATATAAGCAAGAGCTCAGCGCTTTCAGACGCCATTTCCGGAGTGAAGTACCTTAGATTCCTTCAGGATTTTGCCGGGCACTATGATGAAGAAATAGATGACTTCGTAAAGACGTTTAAAGAAGAGCTTAAGACTGCATTAAGCCTTAATACGATGGTAGTATCGACTACAGGCCGAAGCCAGGTAATGGATATAATCGATAGATATCAAAAGAAGGCAGAAGAAGTTTTAAATCCTGAAAACAATCTTCCTGCAGCTGAAATTAAGCTCGATAAAGAGGTTAAAAACGAAGGATTTAAGTCAGCCTCTAAGGTTAATTTTGTAAGTGAGGTCGGAAACTTCAAGGACCACGGACTTAAATACAGCGGTGCCTTCCATATCCTGAAGGTGGCATTAAGCTATGACTACCTCTGGATAAATATCCGTGTAAAGGGCGGAGCTTATGGCTGCGGCGCGAACTTCAGACGAAGCGGAAACACCTCATTTACGACTTACAGAGATCCGCATCTTAAAGAGTCGTGTGATATCCTTCTTAATACACCTGAATACATAAAGAACTTTAAAGTATCTGACAGGGATATGGATAAATATGTCATAGGTGCTATCAGTAATCTAGACACTCCGCTTCCTCCATCTATCGAGGGACAGAGAGCTCTTAGCGCAGTTATCTCAGGCGTCTCAGATGAGCAGAGACAGAGGGAGAGAGACGAGGTGTTAAATGCCACCCAGGCTGATATCAGAGCACTAGCGGAGCCTGTTGAGGCAGCGCTTTCTGACTCAATTCTTACAGTTGTAGGCTCTGAAGAGATGATAGACGAAAACAGCACACTATTTGACAGGACGGAGAATTTATTTGGCTGAAACAAAGAGCGGCTTTGTAACGCTTATCGGACGACCGAATGTCGGTAAATCCACACTGATGAACCGCATTATCGGACAGAAGATCGCGATTACCTCGAATAAGCCTCAGACCACAAGAAACAGAATAGAGACAGTGCTTACGGATGACAGGGGACAGATAGTCTTCCTCGATACTCCGGGCATTCACAAGGCAAAGAACAAGCTCGGTGTCTATATGCAGAAAGTAACCGCCGCCGCGATGAAGGGTGTAGACCTGATTCTCTGGCTCATCGAGCCTGACGAATTCGTCGGCGGAGGAGATGCCTACATAGCCGAGCGCCTCAAGAATCAGTCGACAAAGGTAATACTTGTAATAAATAAGATTGATACGATTCCACATGAGGCAATCCTTTCTACGATAAATGCCTATAAGGATCTTCTCGATTTCGCAGAGATAGTACCGGTTTCAGCACTCCGAAACAAGGGAATTAAAGACCTTGTAGATACTGTTTTCAAGTATCTGCCGGAGGGACCTTACTTTTTCGATCCTGATACGATTACAGACCAGCCAGAAAGAGCGATTGTAGCCGAGATGATTCGGGAAAAGGCTCTTCATGCGCTTTCGGATGAGGTTCCGCATGGAATCGCAGTAATGGTCGACGAGATGCACGACAGAGATGATAAGCCTATCTGCGATATCTCCGCGACTATCATCTGCGAGAGGGAATCCCACAAGGGCATAATTATCGGAAAGCGTGGCAGCATGCTTAAAAAAATAGGCACGAACGCCCGCTTTGAGATTGAGCGCCTCCTTGGCTGCAAAGTAAACTTAAGGCTTTTTGTAAAAGTAAAAGAGAACTGGCGTGATTCCGAAGTACTTTTAGCTAACTACGGATTTAAAAAAGAGGATGAAGAGTAGTGGCCGATGAGAAAAATTTTCTGAAGGCAAAGGGATTCGTTCTCTCCTCGATGTCTATCGGAGAAAATGACAAGAGAATCGTTGTGATAACAAAGGAGCTTGGGAAGACCTCAGCCTTTGTGCGTGGTGGAGCCAAGCCTAAGAGTCCGCTTCTCGCAGCGACGAATCCATTTTTTTTCGGAGATTTTGAATTCTATGCCGGGGCGAATTCGCTTACACTTAGAAGTGCAAAGCATACGGCCAGATTTGACGAGATTTTAAAAGACCTCGATGATACCTACATGGGCATGTACTTTTTAGAGGTAAGTGGATACTTCGGAAACGAGGCTGTAGACGAGAGTGAGCGGATAAATCTCCTCTATGTGGCACTTAAAGCGTTGATAAATCACCGCACGAGCAGACATCTTATCCGTCTTATTTTTGAACTAAGGACGATGATGATAAATGGAGTGTATCCGGATGTTTTTTCCTGCCACCACTGTGGAGAAAGGCTTGATGTAAACGGTGAGAATTATTTTTCACCGGCAGACTGCTTTTTCTACGACAGCTCTTGTAAGGAAAAAGCACAGGGGATGCCATTTAAGGTTTCGGCCTATGTGATGTACGCCCTTCAGTATGTGCTTTCAGCACCGGTGAATGCTATATTCTCATTTGACCTTAAAAATCAGGCCTTCGATGATTTTTCTTATATAGTAAAAAGACTCAGGTCCCGCTTTTTTGAACATACATTTAAGACGGAGCGGTTCCTTTGATAAACATAATACCTTTTTTGCTTGAAAAACAAGACAAATAGGGTATAATTGACAAAGTATGGATAAGAGAGAAAACCCGACGCCGGAACAGCTGCGACTCTACCGGCGCAGAAAGAGAATGCTTCAGAAAAGACGCAGACAGCGGCAGCGGCTTCTGCTTTTCCTGGCTGCTATAGCCATAGTTGTTGTAGTAATTGTTATAGCTGTAGCTCTTGGAGCTTTTGAAAAGAGAAGCGATGTAAATCTTCTTACGATAAAGGCCAATGGTACAGTTATCTACGAGGAGAACCAGGAGCTTAAGGACACCAGCGGCTTGAAAAAATTCGTAAAGAGTGAGATACAGTCGTACAACAATAAAAATAGTGCAGAGGATGTTGTACTTGAGAGATTTGCACGTGATGGAAATCACTGTTATTTGAGAACCAGATACAAAAATCTTAAGGTCTATTCTGACTTCACAGGGTATACTGCAGAAATCTGTAAGGTTTCTGAAACAAAAGCTTATGGATATGATACTTCAGGAGTTTCATTTAAGAAATTTTCGAGTGGAGCTTCAGGAGATTCACTTGCCAGTGCTGATGCATTCAAGGACGAGAAGGTTCTTGTGATAAAGGAATGGGGCACAGATGTAAAGGTCCCAGGTACAATTATTGCAGTCTCAGATGTCTCATACATAAAAAAAACTGATGACAGCGATACGGTAACGATTAACAAAGAGTCTGACAGCGCTGCGGCGCCGATTGCATATATCATATACAGATAGAGAGGATATTATCATGGTAAAGAGTCTTGACACAATAGTACAGTTAGCAAAGAGCCGTGGATTCGTATATCCAGGTTCAGAGATCTATGGAGGTCTCGCAAATACCTGGGATTATGGTAATCTTGGTGTAGAGCTTAAAAATAACGTAAAGCGCGCCTGGTGGCAGAAGTTCATCCAGGAGAACCCTTACAATGTCGGTGTTGACTGCGCTATCCTTATGAACCCACAGACCTGGGTTGCATCCGGACATCTTGGCGGATTCTCAGATCCACTTATGGACTGTAAAGAGTGCCATGAGAGATTCAGAGCTGACCAGCTCATTGAGAATTTCGCACATGATAATGGAATAGAGCTCGATAGCTCTGTTGACGGTTGGACAAATGAGCAGATGGAGAACTGGATCGAGGAGCACAACGTTCCATGTCCTTCCTGCGGAAAGCACAACTTTACAGAGATAAGACAGTTCAACCTTATGTTCAAGACCTTCCAGGGTGTTACTGAGGATGCTAAAAATACCGTTTACTTACGTCCTGAGACAGCACAGGGTATCTTCGTAAACTTCAAGAATGTGGCACGTACCTCAAGAAAGAAAATCCCGTTCGGTATCGGACAGATCGGTAAATCATTTAGAAACGAGATCACACCGGGTAACTTCACATTCAGAACCCGTGAGTTCGAGCAGATGGAGCTTGAGTTCTTCTGTGAGCCTGGAACTGACCTTGACTGGTTTAATTACTGGAGAAAGTTCTGCCACAACTGGCTGCTTTCACTTGGAATTAATGACGAGCATTTAAGACTTCGTGACCACGATCCTGCTGAGCTCGCATTCTACTCAAAGGGAACTACAGATATCGAGTATACCTTCCCATGGGGCTGGGGCGAGCTCTGGGGTATCGCTGACAGAACTGACTATGACCTTGGCCGTCATCAGGAGGTTTCAGGACAGGATCTGACATACTTCGACGATACAAAGAATGAGAAGTACCTGCCATATGTCATCGAGCCATCACTCGGTGCTGACCGTGTAGTTTTAGCCTTCCTCTGTGAGGCCTATGATGAGGAGAATATCGGAACAGAGGAGAAGCCGGATGTACGTACAGTGCTTCATTTCCATCCGGCTATCGCTCCTGTAAAGATTGGTGTACTTCCTCTTTCAAAGAAGCTTGCTGAGCCTGCACAGAAAGTATATGCAGAGCTTTCAAAGAGATATAACTGTGAGTATGACGACAGAGGTAATATTGGTAAGAGATACCGTCGTCAGGATGAGATCGGAACTCCTTTCTGCGTTACCTACGATTTCGATTCTGAGGAGGATCACTGCGTTACAGTCCGTGACCGTGATTCAATGGAGCAGGAGCGTGTAGCCATCTCAGATCTTAAGGATTACTTTGAGGAAAAGTTTGATTTCTGATCAGCAGGAGAATTTCTATGAAAAATAAAATCGGCGGTATTATCGGACTGATTCTTACAGCCGTTATTCTGGCACTGTATCTGCCTCCTCTTGTGCTCTATGGTATAATAGATATCGGAAATATCATTGGATTTGTGCTGGCTGGGCTGTCGTTTATTTTTGCAATAACACAGTTTAGGATGGCGAGCGACAGCGCGCCAAAGAGGGACTATGACAGGTCTGTCTCAGGTGGCACAAGAGGCAGGCTGCACAGGCAGTTCAACCATGACATGGGTAGAGACACTGTGCTTATCGAGCGTGGAGGCCTCGGGAATTTTACTGCTGACTCTTCGATTGGCTATGACGGGGATAAACAGTCTCATGCCTATCTTGTGACCTGGCTTGTGATCCTTGCTGTAGTTGTAGCATTCTTTGCGCAGGGCCTTGTAAGGATGTGTACCGTAAGTATAAAGGAAGCGTCAGATTCTTCAGACGCTGTTGTCTTAGGCTGCGGTGTGAGAGGCTCGAGGCCTACTATCATGATGAGACAGCGTATTGAGGCTGCCCGCCTATATCTTGCGCTAAACCCTGATGCAGACGCTGTGGTAAGCGGTGGACAGGGCGCAGGAGAGGATATCAGCGAAGCTGAGTGCATGAGGACCTATCTGACAGATTCCACGAAGACTGCTGAGGATGCGTCTTATTTTTACCAGGCATGTGATATGCACGGAGTCGACAGATCGCAGTTTGCACAGATTCCTGTTATCGATCCGAGCCGTGTGCTGGTGGAGAATTCATCTCTAAATACTGAGCAGAATATTTCTAATTCATTAAAGGTTCTCACAGAGAACGGCAGGTACACTGATGAATTAGTTATAGTGACACAGGGTTACCATGAGTACCGTGCAATAAAGGATGCCGAGAGCGCTGGAGTAGTGGCAGGCGCTTTTCCGGCTGCTATTGATTACTGGGCAGCCGCTACCTACACGACACGTGAGTGTGTCTCTATACTCTATCATACGTTTCTATGAAAAGACTATTTATAACTCTGGCGGCACTTCTACTTGCCGCCTCATTTTTTACAGACACTGCACAGGCAGCAGAAAAACTTTCTATCGAGCAGGTGAAGCTCGCTCCACCTGATATGGACGTCTATGTCCACACCTCGGCTGATTCGAATTTTGACAGCGTAAAGCCGTCTGATATCACAGCGGACCTTGATGGGCAGTCGTATTCTGTAAAAAGTATCGAAAACGAGGGCAATACGACCGAGGGCGTTTTCTATGCGTTCCTCTTAGACGTCTCGGCGTCTATCCCGCAGGATTCACTCGATGCTGCGGTTGACGCTATTAAAGAGATAGCAAATGACATGAATCCGGCTGATAAGCTCGCTGTTATCACCTTCGGTGACAAGGTAAACGTGATCTCCGACGGCTCAAAGCCTGTCAACAGTACGCTTAAGGCCTTAAAGGGAATCAAGGCGGATGATCAGAATACCGCATTCTATTCCGCTATGGATTCGCTTATCAAGGTTACGAAAAAGGCTGGTGACCTGCGTACCGTTGCCGTCGTATTCTCTGATGGTGTGGAGGATACAAAGGGCGATATGACTGAGGCCAAGCTGATTGATACCCTAAAGCAGAGCGGTGTCGCCGTATACGCGATGCAGGTCGGCAAAAATGTGACCAAAGCTACGACAAAGCATTTAAAGAAGTTCATCAAGGTTACTGGTGGTAAGGTCTTAGAGTTTAATGCCTCCAACGCGCAGAAAACTGTAAAATCTCTTGTAGGAAACCTCGATTCGGTTTATCGGCTTCAGCTTTTAGCCGATAAGGATTTCGATATTGAAAAGGATTCCAAGCTCACTGTAAAAATAAACGGTTTCGACCCACTTTCCTGGACGGTTAAAAAGAAGGCCTGGGAAGTGGCTGATGGTAATCCTGCTATCGAAAAAAGAGATATGAGTAAGGCTGATACCTCTGATAATGATTCTAAAGAAGAGGCCTCTGCCGACGCAACTGAGCCTTTCAATACCAAGAAAATCAGCAGACAGCGTAAGATTATTACCTTCGCTATTATTGGCGTAGTTGCTGTCGCTGCTGCTATTGTTGCTGTACTTTCTGTTATTCAGAGAAAGAGATCAATTGACGCCTATTACAAGAATCAGGGCCTGGACCCTCATGAGATCGAGGAGATCAAGAAGAAGATCAGACAGAAGAAATGGAGAAAATAATAAATGATTGAACTGCTTAAGGCTGCGCTTTTTGGCCTTGTAGAGGGTATCACTGAGTGGCTTCCGGTTTCGTCTACCGGTCACATGATCCTGCTTAATAACTGGGTAAAGCTTGACGTATCAGACAGCTTCTACCAGATGTTTGAGGTTGTAATCCAGCTCGGCGCTATAATGGCTGTTGTGCTTATATTCTGGAACAAGCTCTGGCCTTTCTGCATCAAGAAGAGAGGAGTGCAGGTAAACGGCGTTGGTGAGATACGCTCACACGTCGCCTGGAAAAAGGGAGCCGCTGACATGTGTATAAAGATCATCGTCTGCTGCATTCCGGCCGCTGTTGTAGGCCTCCTGTTTGACGATGAGATAGATAAGCTTTTCTATCATCCGGTTCCTGTGGCTCTGGCTCTGATTGTAGTCGGTGTGATTTTTATCATTGTCGAGATGACTGCGGGCAAGAAATCACCGAAGGCTGATTCTATTGCTGAAATGAGCATGTCGATGGTTCTTTGGATTGGTATAGCACAGACTCTTGCAGCTGTTTTTCCTGGAACCTCCCGCTCAGGTGCTACTATTATTGGTGCATTAATTGTCGGCGTAAGCCGTGAAGTGGCTGCTGAATTCACTTTCTTTTTAGCTGTGCCTGTTATGCTTGTGGCGTCGCTTCTAAAAGTCGTAAAGTACATTCACGAGGGCGTATCGATGACTGGCCTTGAGGGTGGTATCCTCGCTGTCGGCTGCATCGTGGCTTTCGTGGTTTCTGTCATTGTTATCAGGTTCTTCATGAACTTCATAAAAAAGCATGACTTCAAGGTTTTCGGGTACTATAGAATTGTACTCGGAATCGTGGTTATAGCGGTGTCTGCTTTATAAGTTGATTTTTGCTGCCGTCCGCAGCGGCCTTCGCCGCCGCGGACGGCTGGTTTTTTATTGGAAAGGTGTATATCATGACAGTTTCACTTTGTATGATTGTAAAAAATGAGGAGAAGGTGCTTGAGAGGTGCCTGGAATCGGTGGCAGATCTCTGCGACGAGGTCGTGATTGTAGATACCGGCTCTACTGACTCTACGAAGAGTATTGCTGCAAGGTACACAAGTCATGTTTATGACTTCGAGTGGTGCGATGATTTCTCAGCGGCAAGGAATTTCGCGTTCAGCAAATGCACCTGCGACTATATATACTCAGCGGATGCTGATGAATATCTCGATGAAGATAATAGAATTCAGTTTAAGAATCTGATTTCAGCGCTTGATCCTGCTGTAGAGATCGTGCAGATGCATTATTACGAGCCAGGTATTTCAGATGTACTGAATTCCAAATCCGAGTACCGGCCGAAATTATTCAAGCGGCTCCGCGCTTTCCGGTGGATTGATCCGGTGCATGAGACTGTAGCAGCAGATCCGCTTGTTTTTGATTCTGATGTCGTGATCACACATGAGCCAGCTGAGCTTCACACTTCAAGGGATTTTTCAATTTTTGAGAAGACATACCACAGAGACGGCTGCCTGAGTAAAAGGCTCTATGCGATGTATGCCCGTGAGCTCTACAAGAATGGTACACCGTCTGAAATTAAACGTGGCGCTGATATTTTCAGAGATGTTTTAAGTGGCGGTGAGCTGGATTGTGACCTGCTTTCGATGCTTCTTGCTGTAATGGCAAAGGATGCCAGACTTTCAAAAAATGCGCCAGGAATGCTGCTTTATACGTCAAGGCTTTTGGCGGTAGATGATCCGTGCGCTGAGGTCTGCTTCGAACTTGGTGAATTCTTTTATGAAAACGGCGAGTACAATGACGCGGCGCTCTGGTACCTAAATGCCAGCCAGCAGAGCCCTTTGATGGACGTCCACGCAGGCGGAGACGCTGCCCTCCGTGGCCTTGGCAGAAGCTATGCTCACCTCTCTGAGCAGACAGATGGCGAGGAGAGCGACAACTACCGTGACCTCGCCGAGCAGTACGAGAAGCAGGCAGACGAGTGGGAGCTGCCAGAGGAGAGTTAAGACATTTACGAGTTGGAGCTGCTTTTTACGAGTGGCAGAAGCTTTTTACGTGTGAAAATGGGAAAACCAGGAAATCACACGTAGTGAATTGGCTGTGGCTACGTGTGAAAATGGGAAAACCAGGAAATCACACGTAGTGAATTGGCTGGGGCTACGTGTGAAAATGGGAAAACCAGGAAATCACACGTAGAGATTTGGCTGAGGCTACGTGTGAAAAGTGAAAAATCCGGAAATCACACGTAGAGATTTGGCTGGGGCTACGTGTGAAAATCGAGAAACCTGGAAATCACACGTAGTGATTTAGCTGTGGTTACGTGTGAAAAGTGAAAAATCCGGAAATCACACGTAGAGATTCGAGTCGGACTACGTGTGAAAAGTGAAAAATCCGGAAATCACACGTAGTTATTTGACTGTGGCTACGTGTGAAAAGTGAGAAATCCAGAAATCACACGTAGTAATTGGTTTATGACTACGTGTGAAAAACAAGAAAATAAGAAATCACACGTAGTAATTGGTTTACGACTACGTGTGAAAAACAAGAAATCAAGGAATCATACGTAAGAATTGATGAACGCTATCCAGTCAAAAAAGAGAACCGGATGGGCGAAGTTAAAAATCTATAAAAGACAGAAACATGTGCCAGGAGAATTGCTTCCTGGCACATGTTGGTTTACAAGTAGAATTCTTTGATAATTTTATTGATAATATTCATGTCAAAATTGACATGCTCACTCTCAAATGTCAGGATAAGCTGTTTACCCTGCATAAAGCCATTCTTCTCATAGGCGTTTATTTTTTGAAGATTTTTAATGATGTAATCAGGCTTTTCCATCATCCCGAGGTGTTCGTGATAAAACACATTCCTGGTACGCTTATTAAGGACAGTGAAATCAGGATATACTGGGCCGTAACCTTTCAGATCTAGTCTGCACTCATATCTGAACGGGACGCCGGCTTCCTTTAAGGCATTGGCGATTAATAATTCGGACTTAGACCGATATCGTTCGCCATCGTTTGAAATATATTCTTCATTAATTTTGAAATCAAGGGTAGGGTAATCGGCTTCAATCCATTGCTTCGCGAAAGTATCATTATCAATGCATGGAGGCGCAATGAGTTTACGCTTTGCTTCAGGAAAAGACTTGTAGATCTCTTCCACAGGTGTTTTTGAAATGCCATCTAAAAATCTGGTTATATGCTTTAACTCATTTTCTGCACATGATAATAACTTTGAAAAATATTCCTTCGAAACAAGCTTTTCAATCAGAACCTTGTCGCTTAGATATTTGCGCTTTCCTTTACAATTATTGTAAAAATAAAACTGAGCAACGCCGTTGGAGCATGATGTCGCTACGCGCCCTTCAGGCGCTGACGCAAGCTTTTTTCTACAAAATGAAATAATTGATTCCAAAAACTTCTTTCTGGATTTTAGTGATTTGATAGTCTCCTCCCTTGTCATAGAGTTCCCCTTTCTAAAAACATTCGATAGCTGCACTTTGATGAAAAACAGATGTCGAAATTTTATCACAATTTTAGAAGCTCGTCAATATTTATTGAATTTAATATACTTTTTTTGGAACATTTTTGATATCAATTCAGAACTTTGTATAAATGCAAATACAACAATGTTACTTTATAGCGATTAATGGCTTATTGGGGAGAATAATGGATAATCAAAGTTTGAAAATTCAATAAAAAGATGATAAAATTATAGAAAAATAGATTTGAAATAAGGGATGGGTCAGACAAATTATGGAAAGAGACGGAGAAAAAGCCTGTATGTCCTTATGGGCAAAGAAAAACGATAAGGATAGACAATTCTTATGGCTTCCACTCATGGTTCATCTTCAGGATACGATGGATGTTGCTGATTTTCTATGGAACCACTGGTTAAGTATCGGACAGAGAGAGTGGATTGTCTATCAGATTAATAATGGAAATGATATCCTAGCTGAAAGATTAGTAAGATTTTTGGCAGGTATTCATGATATCGGGAAGGCAACACCTGCATTTCAGACGCAACGAGGTTTTTCCAGTTCACCTGATCTAGATGAAGAACTACTAGATAAGCTTGAAATGGCTGGATTTTCTGGTATTCGAGACTTTGATGTAAGATTCGGTAGATTTACCCATCATGCAATTGCAGGTGAGGTGATTCTACAAGGGATGGGTATTAATAAAGGAATCACATCAATTATAGGTGCTCATCATGGTAAACCAATTGATACAGAGTCAGAATGCAGTGATCAGATAGATGCGTATAGTGCCAACTATTATCAGACAGAAAATGTGTCTATAGTATCAAAGCTGTGGCAAAGCGCACATGAATACATTTTTGATTGGACTATCAATCAGAGTGAGTTATACCAGAAAGAGTCAATTCCAGAATTATCAAAACCAGCGCAGGTTATTCTTTCAGGTATTGTAATCATGGCGGACTGGATTGCAAGTAATGAGCATTATTTTCCACTAATCCCATTAGAAAAAACTTTAATTGATAACCCAGCACAGCGTTTTCAGGATGGTATTAGAAAATGGTATTTTGATCAGCCATTGGAGGTGTCTGATCCGACCTCTTCCGAAAAGCTATATGAGGACAGATTTGGATTCCCGCCTAGATTATTTCAGCAGGTTATATTTGATTCAGTAGAAAATATTTCTGATCCTGGAATTATTATTATAGAAGCACCAATGGGATGTGGTAAAACAGAGGCTTCACTGGCGACTGCGGAACAATTGGCAGCAAAAACAGGCAGAAGTGGACTGTTTTTCGGCCTTCCTACTCAAGCTACATCGAATGGGATGTTCCCACGTGTGCTGGAGTGGCTTAAAGGATTATCAAAAGAGTATAATCATAAATCGTCGATTCAATTGAAGCATGGAAAAGCTGCTTTGAATAAGCTGATGAACCAGTTGTCCAGCCATATTGATGAAGATGCAGGTGCTGAAGGTACGGTAATTGCAGATCAATGGTTTGCGGGCAGAAAAACATCTTCACTAGATGATTTCGTGGTTGGAACGGTTGATCAGTTCCTTCTTGTATCTTTAAAACAAAAGCATCTGGCATTGCGTCATCTTGGATTTGACAGGAAGGTAGTGATAATAGATGAGGTGCATGCGTATGATGCCTATATGCAGCAGTATCTCATAGAATCAGTTAAGTGGATGGGAGCATATGGGGTGCCAGTTATTCTTCTTTCAGCAACACTTCCCAAGGAAAAAAGAAAAGAGCTGATAACTGCATATTTAAAGGGAAAAGGCTTTAAAAACAAAGAGATAGATCAGTCAGGTGCCAATCTGGATACAGATAAGTATCCACTTATGACGTATTCAGATGGTAATAGAATCATGCAGGTAACTGACTTTCCTGTTCAAAAGGATAAAGCAGTTCGAATCAGAAGACTTAGTGATGAAAATCTATTTCCGAAGGTCAAAGATTTGATAAGTGATGGAGGAGTTGTAGGAATCATTGTAAATACGGTAAGAAGGGCGCAGAAAATTGCAAGAGAATGCAGCAAACTTTTTGGAGAGAACTCTGTAGTCTTGCTGCACTCGAATTTCATAGCAACTGATCGTGTAAAAAAGGAGGACATTATAATCAGTTTGATTGGAAAGGGCGCAAAGAGACCAGAACGTCTTATTGTCGTAGGCACACAGGTTATAGAACAGTCACTTGATATAGATTTTGATGTATTGATAACTGATCTTTGTCCTATGGATCTTTTGATTCAGAGGATTGGAAGACTTCAAAGACATGACATAGAGAGACTTGAGAAATTCAAAACGGCAGTTACTTATATTTTGGGAGAAAGTGATACACTTGATTTTGACAGAGGGTCTGCAGCGGTATACGGAGAATACCTGTTGGCAAGGACACAATATTTCCTTCCTGAAGAAATATCTATCCCATCCTCTGTCTCCACACTGGTGCAGAAAGTATATGGATTCGAAGATGGCAATCCGGATTTTTCAGATGAATTGAAGAAAAAGTACGAAGACTGGAAGAAAAAATTTTTAGTAAAAATAGATAACAAAGAACAAAAAGCAAAGGTATTTAGAATAGATGATCCAAAGAAGAAAATAGATACCGAGCGGTATAACCTTATAGGCTGGCTATGTACATCAGATAATTCTGATACAGATGAAAAAGCTTATTCCCAGGTGCGTGATACTCAGGAAACAGTCGAGGTAATAGCAGTAAGAAAATACGGAGATAAATACGGTTTTTTTTCGGCTGAAAATCAAGAAGAAAGAGAAGTATCGGATCATATTAGAAATCCTGAACAGGCAAAAAGACTTGCTACACAGACACTCAGGCTGCCGTATTATGTGATAGTAAGCTTGGGAATAGACCATCTGATAAAATGGCTGGAGGATTATAATAAAAATAATCTGGCAGACTGGCAAAAGGAGAGTTGGCTTAAAGGTTCTCTGGGGTTGATTTTTGATGAAAAAGGAACTTTTTTAATAGGTGGGTCTGATATAAAATTGAAATATGATTATCAATATGGGCTTGAAGTGGAAAGGGAGGAAGAATCATGAGTAGATATAATCTTCTAGATGAGCAATGGATTGAAGTGATTTCATCAAAAACAGGTGAACAGAAAAATGTCTCTATGATTGAGCTGTTTAACAATGCTGATCAGTATAAATGTCTGGCTGGAGACATGAAGACACAGGATTTTGCATTGCTTCGGTTCCTGCTTGCTGTCTTGCAGACTGTTTTCTCAAGAGTTGATTACGAAGGAAATCCATATACAGGTGTCGAATTGAATGATCGCATGCAGCAGACCAATGAGTTAGATGAGGATGATGAAGACGATTATTCAGAGGAAGTAGAAGATTGTTGGAAGCAGATATGGGAATCAGGTCATTTCCCTGATATTGTTTGCAGGTATTTAGAAAAATGGAGAGATCATTTTTATTTATACGATGATAAAAATCCATTCTATCAGCTGACAAATGAAGAAATGAAAGAAATAGTTCTCCCAGGGAAGAAGGCTTCTGAATTTGCTGGGAGGAACCTAAATCGTTTGATTTCCGAAAGCGGAAATAAAACAGCAATGTTTTCACCTGTTGCAGATGATCAGAAGGATATTATGACATCTGACCAGCTGGTACGCTGGCTTATAATGCTTCAGGGATATATTGGTTTATCTGACAAGACGAAGTATAAGGGGATTGATATGAAGCCTTCGAAGGGATGGATGTTTGATATTGGAGGACTATTCCTGGAGGGAGATAACCTCTTTGAGACACTGATGTTAAATTTCATTCCTTTACATCCAGATAACAGCTACAATTTTTACAAACAAAGACCATGCTGGGAGCAGTCTGGCATGGATAATGCTCAGAGACTTGGAAATAGTGAAGCTATTAATAATCTTGCAGAGCTTTACACTAACTGGAGCAGGGCTATTTATATCAATCCGGAGCATAAGGATGAAGAACCAGTCGATTTGTACATTGTAAAGCTTCCAGAGATTCTGCATCGTGATAATTTTCTTGAACCAATGACTCTTTGGAAGATGAATCATAGTGGAGACAATAAAGACCATTTTACCCCAAAAGTCCACGAACCAGATAAAGGAATGTGGAGATCATTCGGGCTTATTACATTAAAATCGGCCATGGATTCTGATCAGCATCAGCCAGCAATAATGACGAATCTGGATAATGCAAGAAAATTTATTGGAAGTAAATGGATAAATCTACAGGCAGTAAGTATGAGAAATGATGGTAATGCTACGTCATGGGTGCCTGTTGATGAAATAGCAGATGAGATGACTGCAAATGATCTGGTAATTTCGGATTCATCTGATAATGGGTGGATTGTACGTATTAATGATACTGTAAATATGACTAAAAAAATAGCTTCTATCTATTGGCATTTTCTTAGTGAAGTAGCTGAAATTCGTGGTAAGAAACCAGAAAAGGATGGAAAGATTTTTATCGAAGCAGAAAATGAAAAACTGTATCAGAATCTAAATGAACCTTTTAGGATGTGGCTTACAGGAATAAAACCTAAAGATTCAAAGGATAATAAGGTATCAGAATGGTATGAGACACTTAAGAATATTGCTCTAAGTCAGGCGGAATCACTGGTGGATAATGCGAGCACAAGAGATTTTACAGGCATAATCAAGGAAGATCATATCTTTAATATTTTTGGTGCATATAAAAAATTCAGAAATATTGTCCTGAAAGAATTAGGAAATCGAGGTGAAAGAAATGGACAAGGAAGCGAAAATAACAGTAGGGAAGGTAACAAGTCAGATCATTGACAGAATTGAAAATTTGAGTGACAGTCAAAAGGGCGCAGAGCTTGCAACTTTTCGAAATTCAATTGGAAAATCTATTACTGAAGCAGATGATGTATGGCCTATTTTATTTAGATATCTGCCAAAAGATTTTTTAAGTGAAACAGGAAGAGAAACCTTTGAAGAAAATGCTGTCTTTATTACGCTTCAGCTATATGCTATGTGTATGCAGGGATCCTCATCTGTTGTCAAATCCGATAGCAGCTATAAGGGATCGATTGGAAGGTCACTCGGTATTGGAAGAGACAATGATGATTCAGAGGCTCTTGATCGAAGATTTAATGCATTAATTACTGCAAGTACTTTTTCTGAGCTGACATATCATTTACGTCAGTTGATCAAGGTAGTTAAGAGTAAAGAGGATATGACGATTAATTTTGCAAGGCTTGCAGATGACCTGTTTTATTTTCAGTTGGGTATTGGGAAAAAGATATGCTTCAGATGGGCACAGGAATATTATTCTAAGACAAACGAAACACAATCAGTTTCTAGCGAAGCTGATGTAAAAACAATTGAACAGTAATTTTTTAGGAGGAAACAAAAATGAACAATCAGAGAACTTATTTAGACATCCATGTAATTCAGACACTGCCACCATCAAATGTAAATCGTGATGATTCAGGAAGCCCTAAGACTGCACAGTATGGAGGAGTTCAGAGAGCCAGGGTTAGTTCTCAGGCTTGGAAGATGGCTATCCGTAAATATTTTGCAGAGAATAGTGCTGTAAATCTTGGCGTAAGGACAAAAAGACTGGTTGATTATGTATCAGATCAGATAGTAGCTTTGGATTCCTCTATTGATAGTGAAAAAGCAAAGGAAATGGCTGCAAAGGTATTAGATGCAGCAAATATCAAGACTGATAAAAACGGGCTTGCCAAGGCACTATTCTTCCTTGGAAAAAATCAGGCAACAGCGCTTGCTAAAGCAGCTATAAGTGGAGAAACTGATAAAAAATATCTTAAGGAGTGCCTTAATGATAATCCAGATATAGATATTGCCTTGTTCGGTCGAATGGTAGCCAGCGATCCGTCTTTAAATGAGGATGCTTCCGCTCAGGTAGCTCATGCCATATCAACACATGCTGTTCAGACTGAATTTGATTATTACACAGCTATGGATGACCTGTCATCAGAGGAAAGTCAGGGTGCAGGGATGCTCGGTACTATAGAATATAACTCACAGACACTATATAGATATGCAAATGTAGCTGTTCATGAGCTTGTACAGCAGCTGGGAAGCGTTGATAATGCCGTTGAAGCGCTGAAGCTTTTTGTCGAAGCTTTTTCTAATTCTATGCCTTCTGGAAAGATAAATACATTTGCAAATGCGACACTTCCTCAGGCAATTATGGTGAACATCAGGACTGATAGACCTGTAAGCTTAGTAAGCGCATTCGAAAAGCCAGTGAAATCAAATAATGGATATGTCGAAGAGTCTGTAAGTCGTCTTTTCTCAGAGCTTGGCAAGTCAGAAAAATTTGTAGAAAAGCCTGCGTTTACTTTTTATATATCTCAGGTAGATACTAAGGATGTTCCTGAAGGAAAAGAAGAAAACAGTCTTAAGGAGCTGATAAGTGATCTTGATTCTATAAAGACACTCATTCACGGAGAGGCGTGATATGAAAACTATATTGCTTAAATTTGCTGGTCCATTACAGTCGTGGGGAACTTCGTCTCACTTTGAAACAAGGCATACTGATCCACATCCATCTAAAAGTGCTGTGATTGGTTTGGTTGCTGCTGCAATGGGCTTTCGAAGAAATGAAACTGAAAAAATACGTGATCTTAATCGACTTCATTTTGCAGTACGGGTAGATCAGCCAGGACATATTACGGAAGACTACCAGACGGCTCATATATATAAATATAATCCTGATCCTGAGGTTGAAAAAACCTATGTTACACACAGGTATTACCTGGAAGATGCTGTGTTTTTAGTGGCAATTGGACATGAAGAGGATAAGTTTGTGGATGAGATTGCAGTCGCTTTGAGACATCCATATTTCCAGTTGTATATGGGAAGGAGATCCTGCCCTGTACCTGAGAATTTTATCATAGATGTCGTAGAGCAGGATGTTGTAGCTGCATTAAAGCAGGCGCCTATGCAGTCATCAGACTGGTATAGAAAGCACTTTTCAGGCAGAGTATTTATTTATGCGGATTCACAGGTGCTTCCTGGAGAGAATGCATCCCGTAGAAAAGATGAAATCGCATCTTTATCCTGGGATGATCGTGGGTACAAATGGAGAGAAGAGGCTCAAACATATATATCAGTTACAGGTATTCAGGAAGAACATGATGCATTTGGTTCATTAGGAGGCTGAATATGTATATGTCACGTGTTGAGTTGGATATTAATAATCGCAGGAAGATTTCTGATCTGACACATGTAGGAGCATATCACAGCTGGGTAGAAGACAGCTTTCCTGACGAGTTAGACAAAAATGTCAGGACCAGAAAGCTGTGGCGGCTTGATACGCTTCAGAATAAAAGGTATCTTTTGGTTGTAAGCGAAGATAAGCCTGACCTAAAAAGATTGGAAAAATATGGTGTGCCGGGAACAGCTCAGACTAAGAGCTACGATACTTTTTTGAATAGCATTCATAATGGTGGAGTTTATCGCTTTCGGGCAGTATTAAATCCGGTTCATTCTGTTTCTGATCCAAATGGTAAAAGGGGAAGAGTATTTCCAGAAATAACTGCCAAGCAGCAGCTTGCATTCTTAGAAAGAAAAGCATTGACTAATGGTTTTGACCTTGTACCTGGTCAGTATGATATTACTGAAAGAAGATACGTCCTATTTAGGAAAACCGGGCAGAAGCCAGTACATTTATGTCAGGCTGCTTATGAAGGAATACTCAAGGTTAAGGATGAAGATGTTTTCAGAAATGCCCTATGCCATGGAATCGGTAAGAAAAAAGCCTACGGCTTTGGATTAATGACGGTGATACCAGTTAAATGAAAAATACAGCCAAGCCAACAGATAAAATAAAAATACAGGAATTACCACAAATAGAAGATAGGGTAACCTTCATCTATTTGGAGCATGCCCGTATTAATAGAGAGGATGGCGCTATTACTGTCCTTGACAGTAGAGGAACTGTCAGAATTCCGGCAGCAATTATTGGAGTGCTTTTTCTAGGTCCAGGTACTGACATCAGTCATCGTGCAGTTGAACTATTGGGGGATACCGGAACAAGCATGATTTGGGTTGGGGAGCGTGGAGTAAGACAGTATGCTCATGGAAGAGCATTGGCCAGAACAACCAGATTTCTTGAAAAACAAGCTATGCTTGTTACTAATACGAGAAGACGGGTCGAAGTAGCAAGGGCCATGTATAAGATGCGATTCCCAGATGAGGATGTATCTGGATTAACTATGCAGCAGCTCAGAGCACATGAAGGAGCAAGAGTGCATCGTGTTTATCGTGAGATGTCAAAGAAGTACAATGTGGTATGGAATAAAAGAGAATACGACCCTGATAACTATAGTGGATCGGATCCTGTAAATCAGGCATTATCTGCAGCTAATGTAGCTTTATATGGTGTTGTTCACAGTGTTATTTGTGCATTGGGATTATGCCCTGGGCTAGGATTTGTGCATACGGGACATGATTTGTCTTTTGTTTATGATGTAGCTGATTTGTACAAAACAGAATATACTATTCCAGTATCTTTTCAGATTGCCTCAGAGTATAAACCAGGTGATGATGTAGGAGGAATCACACGGAGAAGGGTTCGCGATGAATTTGCTGATGGAAAGATACTTGTGCGTATTGTTAAAGACCTTCAGAATCTGCTCTCAATTGATCCTTCTGATCAGATATCTGCTGAACCACTTCAGCTTTGGGATAATAAGAAAGGTACGGTTGCCTATGGTGTAAATTATAGTGAGGATAAGTGAATGCCATTTACTGTTATCACTTTAAAAAATGTACCGCCATCATTAAGAGGAGATTTGACGAAATGGATGCAGGAAATCTCAACTGGAGTATATGTGGGAAATTTTAACTCCAGGGTTCGAGAATATCTATGGGACAGGGTTTGCAAGTCGACTGAATCCGGAGAAGCTACTATGAGTTATTCATTTCATAATGAGATTGGTTATGATTTTAAAACTCTGAATTCAGGTAGGTCTGTTATCGATAGTGATGGAATTCCACTTGTACTTATTTCTGGAAATTTAAAAGAACAGAATCATGATGGCTTAAAAAATGGTTTCAGTTCTACTTATAAAATGCATAAAGCGCATATGGCTGGAGGGTCCCAGTCAACAAAGAAGGAAGGTGATAAGACATTTGACAAAAAATCAGAAGTAAAACCACGGTATGTTGTGCTGGATATAGAAACTACAGGACTCGATTCTGTAAAAGACGATATTATTGAGATAGGAGCTGTGAAGGTAGAAGAGGATGTCTCGTATTTTCATTGTCTGATTAACATTCATAAAAAGATACCAGATAACATTGTAAAGCTTACTGGGATTACTGATGAAATGTTATGTGATGGAAAGGAAATACAGGACGCTATTAAGGAATTTCGTGATTTTATTGGAGATCTGACGCTTGTAGGATATAATATTAACTTTGATATTATGTTTATTAATGCTGCGCTAGGGAAAAATGGCTTTTCTTCAATTGGTAACAAGTCTGTAGATCTGTTAAAGATTGTGAGAAAGGAACAGCTTTTTCAAAAGGATTATAAATTATCAACGACTTTAAATTCATATGGGATTGGTGCTGAGGTACCTCATCGGGCTTTGGATGATGCTAAACTGATTTATCAGCTTTCGTTGAAAGTGAATGTTTTTTAAGAAACTTTTCTTAAGAAAGCTTTTTTTATGGGATCTTTTATCTGTCGTTCCCGCGCGAGCGGGGGTGATCCCGAGCACGCCGATGACCTGGTCTTCATGAAGGAGTCGTTCCCGCGCGAGCGGGGGTGATCCTGTGGCCGAAGGCTCTAAATATGCCCTGTTTTCGTCGTTCCCGCGCGAGCGGGGGTGATCCCATAGGCCTTACTTCTCTAATTCTCAATTTTTGGTCGTTCCCGCGCGAGCGGGGGTGATCCTACGCGGGTCGCATGAATGGTTGCGACCCAAACGTCGTTCCCGCGCGAGCGGGGGTGATCCTATTATCGTTTCAACAAAGGAGATAAGGTGATCGTCGTTCCCGCGCGAGCGGGGGTGATCCTGTGGCCTCTCGCTGAAGACTTATGGGTTAAAAGTCGTTCCCGCGCGAGCGGGGGTGATCCTGACTGATGATCCGTATAGAGACATGATCTGTCGTCGTTCCCGCGCGAGCGGGGGTGATCCCTTCCTGGACGCTCTTTGGAATCTTTTTTGTCTGTCGTTCCCGCGCGAGCGGGGGTGATCCCTGGTGGGAATAATGAGAGAATCAGCCTTTAACGTCGTTCCCGCGCGAGCGGGGGTGATCCCGAGATCGATGCAGACGGACTCTGGGACGAAGAGTCGTTCCCGCGCGAGCGGGGGTGATCCTCTTTATCATTTCTTTGTCCTGTTCTGACCTGCGTCGTTCCCGCGCGAGCGGGGGTGATCCTACCCGTAAATGTCCCACATGGAAGTGCTAGAGGTCGTTCCCGCGCGAGCGGGGGTGATCCTACGGCTATACGAAGTATGGCATGGAATTCTTGGTCGTTCCCGCGCGAGCGGGGGTGATCCTGCCATGTAGGTATGGAGCACATCGACAGAGACGTCGTTCCCGCGCGAGCGGGGGTGATCCTACGGCTATACGAAGTATGGCATGGAATTCTTGGTCGTTCCCGCGCGAGCGGGGGTGATCCTGCCATGTAGGTATGGAGCACATCGACAGAGACGTCGTTCCCGCGCGAGCGGGGGTGATCCTAAGGTTGTCAGTCTTGACTGTCATTGATTTGTGTCGTTCCCGCGCGAGCGGGGGTGATCCCGATACTCGCGGAGCTGATCCGCTACACGAGATGTCGTTCCCGCGCGAGCGGGGGTGATCCTTCCTGATTGTCCTTTTCCTGCGGTACGAGTACGTCGTTCCCGCGCGAGCGGGGGTGATCCTAGAAGCCTGAAGAAACCGGCCACATAGCTCTAGTCGTTCCCGCGCGAGCGGGGGTGATCCCAGCCTGAGGACATCGTTAAATCCGATGTGCTTGTCGTTCCCGCGCGAGCGGGGGTGATCCTATTCAGTAATAATAAAATCGTCATCAAAACCGGTCGTTCCCGCGCGAGCGGGGGTGATCCCTTCCTCAACTCTTGACTTGATATCTGCCTCCAGTCGTTCCCGCGCGAGCGGGGGTGATCCCTTCCTCAACTCTTGACTTGATATCTGCCTCCAGTCGTTCCCGCGCGAGCGGGGGTGATCCCTTCCTCAACTCTTGACTTGATATCTG
>SAMEA3663052__coassemble_421_pt1 | contig 60820 bp, 48 predicted proteins | sample SAMEA3663052__metabat2_low_PE_012 | metagenome-assembled genome bin SAMEA3663052 (sample SAMEA3663052) | pig gut metagenome | biome: pig gut; feature: pig-associated habitat; material: faeces | place: France | collected 2012 | reverse complement strand
ACCTGTCAAAGAAATCCCTAAAAATCGTAATTTGGGGCTTGACATTATAGGAAGGTGCCATCAATTACAAGGAAGTATATGAGTGCTTATCGGATCTGAAACTTACGATCTATACGCCAACTCAGTTCATTTTGCCAAGCAAGCTTTCAAAGTATCTGTCTGAAGAGGAGACAGAAAACTTCCGAAAGGGACGTGAGACAGGTATCCAGCGCCTGATGAGTATCAACCTACTGAAGCGGATGGAAAGCTCCGTTCATTCCTTCCTTCTGACTGTGAAGCGGGTGTATCAGTATCTATATGATACGGATCAGATCATCAGCAATTTTATGCAGAATGGAACAGGTAATCTGGATGAGATGTCAGATCTGTCTGGAGCCGCAACAGACTTTGACGACGATGATCAGAACACGGACTTCTTTTCCGTAGGAAAGAAAGTGCAGATCGACCTCAGGGACATGGATTATATTTCATGGAAACGCGACATGGATGCGGATCTAGACACATTATCTGTCCTTATCAGTATGGTTGAGGACATCACGCCGGAATACGATTACAAGCTGAATCAGCTGATAGAAGTGATTCGGAAGAAGGAAGAAAATCCGATCAATCCGGGCAACAGGAAAGTTCTGATCTTTACGGCGTTTGCTGATACAGCAGAATATCTGTATGAGAATATTGCACCGAAGGCAAAGCAGCTGGGACTCAATACTGCTCTTGTTACAGGCAGCGTGGAAGGCCGGACGACGATCCCGAATTTTAAGGCAGAAATGAACCATGTGCTTTCCTGCTTTTCTCCGATGTCGAAAGACAGGGATATCCTTTATCCGAAGGACACAAATAATAACATCGATATTCTGATCGGGACGGACTGTATTTCTGAAGGACAAAACCTGCAGGACTGCGACTACTGCATCAATTACGACATTCATTGGAATCCAGTCCGGATCATTCAGCGATTTGGCAGAATTGACCGTATCGGCAGTAAAAATAAAGTGATCCAGCTGGTGAACTTCTGGCCAGATCTGACGCTGGACGAGTACATCAACCTGAAAGCCAGGGTCGAAACCAGAATGCGCATCTCCGTCATGACTTCGACCGGCGATGATGACCTGATCAACCAGGATGAAAAGGGTGATCTGGAATATCGGAAAGCGCAGCTAAAGAAACTGCAGGAGGAAGTTGTCGATCTGGAAGAAATGAATTCCGGCATTTCCATTACGGATATGGGGCTCAATGATTTCCGAATGGATCTTCTTGCCTACATGAAAGAGCATAAGGACATTGACCATATGCCGTTTGGAATCCACGCGGTCGCGCATGGAGAAAAGCCCGGCGTGATCTTTGTCCTGAAGAATGTGAATACGAAGATCAATATCAAGAACCAGAACCGACTGCATCCGTTTTATATGGTTTATGTAGGAAAAGACGGGGAGATCATTACCAACCATCTGCAGCCGAAGGACACGCTTGATGAGATGCGGCATATAGCCAGAGGCAAGGCTGAACCGGATAAGGAACTGTGCAGGGTATTCAATAAGAAAACTAAGGATGGCCGGAACATGAGCAAGGTCTCCCAGCTTCTCGAAGATGCTATCGGTTCGATTATCGATGCAAAAGACGAGGAGGACATTTCCAGCTTCTTCTCTGCTGGTGAGACAACGTTTCAGTCCAGCGGGTTTTCAGGACTTGAGGATTTTGAACTGATCTGTTTTATGGTGGTGATGTAAATGATCGATTTCCCAGCAAGTACCATAGTGCGACGACGATTGCCTAAGGAAGCCTTTTATAAACGTCTTCCTCTGACCGTCGCGCTTAAGCAAAAGTTTGTATCAGATGTCGACCGTATTACAGTGGAAAACAGCCTGACAAAAGGAAACCTGAATCTCGCGAAGGACTCAGAGATAAATGAAATCCTGCTTCTGTCGATAATCCTTAAGAAGCAGGATTTAGATGGCAAGGTCGTCGAGGCTATCGCCCGGCAGAATCCGCATAAGCTCATCTTCATGCTTGTGTATGATGACGAGCGGCAGCTGGCGGTTTATCACAGCAAGCTGTATTGGACAAAATGGATGAAGGAAAACAATCTGTCTCTGACACTTGCCGGGAACACGCTCGATGAGATATGGGATGATCTGGTTCGGCAGATTGCGGTCTCTTCCGAAGCCGTACTAAAACAAGAAGGCCAGACAATCGATGAGCAATTAAAAACGCAGGACGAAATTGATCGATTGAATACGCTGATAAAGAGAATAGAAGCAGCCGCATGGAAGGAACAGCAGCCGAAGAAAAAGTTTGAACTATACACACGGCTGCAAGAGTACAAAAAGCAACTGGAGGAAATCACAAATGGAAAAGCTTAAGATGCACACACCGGATCTTGCGGAGGAGAACTATAAGAAGCTGGCAGCTCTCTTTCCGGATGCTGTTACAGAGACAATAGACGAAAACGGTAATGTAGTTCGTGCCATCGATAAAGATGTCCTCATGCAGGAGATCAATGCGCAGGTGGTGGACGATGGACAGGAACGTTATCAGTTCACATGGCCGGATAAGAGAAAGTCTGTTGTGCTGGCAAATGCCCCAATCGCAAAGACACTGCGCTTTGAGCAGGAAAAGTCTGTCGGAAGAGACGGAACCCCCGGCGGGACAGATTCTGAGAATATATATATTGAGGGCGATAATCTGGATGCACTGAAACTTTTGCAGGAGACATATCTTGGAAAAGTGAAGATGATATATATTGATCCTCCATACAACACAGGTTCAGATTTTATTTATGAGGATGATTTTTCGCAGAGTGCGACGGATTATGCGGACAATAGTGGACAGACCGATGAGGAAGGAAATCGACTTGTCCAGAATGCTGAGGGCAATGGCCGTTTTCATACAGATTGGTTGAATATGTTATATCCAAGGCTTAAGATCACTAAAGACTTGCTTTCAGACGATGGTGTGATCTTTATTTCAATAGATGATAATGAACAGGAAAATATGAAGAAAATCTGTGATGAGATTTTCGGGGGAAAAAATTTTGTCGCACAACTTGTATGGGAAAAGAAGAAAAAGGGTAGTTTCCTTTCTAAGGCTATTACAAATATTAAAGAGTATGTAGTGGTATATTGTAAGAACGTGGATTTATTTGAAGGGTTGATAGGAGAAATAAATGACAATACTGAGACATACCCATGCATAAATGCTATTAATAAAAGAGAACTTCGTACAATACCAGCCGGGATAGAAAGCAAATATAAAGAGCAAAATTATTTCATGCCCAAAGGGTCAGAAATTAGCGACACAACTATGAACATAGTTCTGCATTCTGATTTGGTGATAAAAAATGGTATATTGGCTGAGCCATTAATTCTAGAGGGAAATTGGCGGTATTCACAGCGTGCCATGAAGGAATACGCCGAAAAGAAGGAACTTTATATCACGAGAGATTTATATTTGCGTCGTATTGTTAATGATGTGAGGAATAAAACCATGAAGGATCTTTTGCCCCGAATTGGCGATGATTCTGAAATATCACACAAGGATGATGTAGACATTAACAATTTAAACAGTTCGGGATGGGGCTCTAATGAGGATGCAGATGAAGAACTCAGATTGTTATTTGGCGTTCAAAAAATGATGGATTACCCCAAACCATCACGTTTAATTATTAAATTACTGGCCTCCTATCGCAATACTGAGGACAGTATCGTTTTAGATTTCTTCTCTGGATCAGGAACGACTGCACATGCCACAATGTGGCTTAATGCTAAAGATAATAAAAATAGAAAATTTATTATGGTTCAGTTTCCAGAAGAAGCAAAAAAGGAAAGCGCAACATATAAAGCGGGTTATAAAACTATATGTGATGTAGGTGAAGAACGTATCCGCCGCGCCGGTAAGAAGATCAAAGAGGAAACCGGTGCAGACATTGATTATGGCTTCCGCTGCTTCAAGGTGGATTCTTCCAACATGAAGGACGTTTATTATCGCCCGGCAGATATTGGACAGATGGATCTGGATCAGTTCACAGACAATATTAAGGAAGACCGTACACCGGAAGATCTCCTGATTCAGGTGATGCTCGATCTTGGGGTGCTGCTGTCTTCAAAAGTGGAACAGACAGAGATTGCCGGGAAGAAAGTCTTCTCCGTCGCCGATGGATATCTGATTGCATGCTTTGATAATGATGTTACTGATGAGGTTGTTACTGCTATTGCCAAGCGGCATCCTTTCTATGCTGTGTTCCGTGACAGCTCCATGGCAAGTGACAGTGTTGCGGCAAACTTTGAGCAGATTTTCGATACCTACAGTCCGCAGACAGTAAGGAAGGTGCTGTGATATGGCTGATACGAATCTGATTGAATATCACAGAACCGGTGATATTTTGAAGGACACGGAAGAAATTGTCGATGCTGCCCAAAAGCGTGCGTATCAATCTGTCAATGTACTTCTGGTGCAGCGTAATTGGCTGATTGGAAGACGTATCGCAGAAGAGGAACTTTCGCAGAGCGGCCGGGTTGAATATGGTCTGGAAGTGATGAAGTCTTTGTCAAAAAGCCTGACAAAGAAATACGGAAATGGTTTCACAAAAACCAATCTATATAATTTTTATTCGTTCTATAAGGAATTCCCTGAGATTTTCCACTCAGTGAGTGGAAAATCTCAGCAGTTCCTCTCATGGACACACTATCGCGTCCTTTTGCAGGTAAAAGACCGCAAGGCACGAGACTGGTATGAACGTGAAGCTTTTCAGGAAGGCTGGAGTGTTCGGACGCTTCAGCGGAATGAGGAAAAGGAAGGAGAGGCGGACTGATGGCTGATATGAAGTTCAAATTTACCATACAGGGTTATCAGACTGATGCGGTTAATAGTGTAGTCAGGGTATTCGCCGGTCAGCCGTATCAGGATAAGATAAGCTATCGCCGGGATACCGGAACGCAGGAAATAGAACGTGATCTTTTTAATTACAATCTGTCTGACGAAGAGCTGTACATGGGATTTGCCAATGCACCGGTTGCATTGGATTCGTACCAGCTCCTGAAGAATATTCAGGACGTGCAGAACGACAATAATATCATAGAATCTTCTTCTCTGGCGAAGCATATGGGTGCCTGCTCTCTTGATGTGGAAATGGAAACCGGAACCGGAAAGACCTATGTTTACATCAAGACAATGTTCGAGCTGAATAAGCAATATGGCTGGAGCAAGTTCATAGTTGTCGTCCCTTCAATTGCTATCCGTGAGGGTGTTCAGAAGAGTTTCGAGATGATGCAGGATCATTTCATGGAGCAGTACGGGAAGAAGGCAAGATTCTTTGTCTATAATTCTAAGAACCTGACTGATATTGACAATTTCAGTTCATCTGCGGACCTGTCAGTGATGATCATCAACACGCAGGCATTCAACACTTCCTTCAATGCGGATAAAAACAAAGAGGGACGTGGCGGCGATAAAACGGCAAGAATTATCTTTTCGCCTCGTGATGACTTTGGCTCTCGCGTGCCAATGGACGTTATCGCAGCCAATCGCCCAATCATTATCATGGATGAGCCACAGAAAATGGGCGGCGAAAAGACTCAGAGGGCTTTGAAGGAATTCAATCCGCTTTTTACTCTGAACTATTCCGCAACACATAAAGAACATCATGACCTGGTTTACGTTCTGGATGCTTTGGATGCATACCGGATGAAGCTGGTTAAGAAAATTGAAGTCAAGGGCTTCGATATCAAGAACCTTCGTGGGACAGATGGATATCTGTTCCTTGAGGATATCGTTATTTCACCAAAGAAGCCGCCGATGGCCCGCCTGGAATTTGAAATCAGTTATGACAAATCCATTAACCGGGAGACTCGTATCGTAGGCGTTGATGATGACCTCTACGCTCTTTCCAAAGGTATGGAGCAATATAAGGGCTATCACATTAACGAAATCGATCCGATACGCGGTATTGTGACATTCACAAATAATGTGGAGATTCATACTGGTGAAGTGTTGGGCGATGTCAGCGAGAAGGATATCCGCCGGGTGCAGATTCGTGAAACAATCCGTTCCCATTTTGAGAAGGAAAAGGAACTCTATAACCGTGGTATCAAGGTGCTTTCTCTTTTCTTCATTGATAAGGTAGAAAATTACAGGAAATATGATGCGGATGGCAACGAGGTCAATTCAGAATACGGCGAGATGTTTGAGGAGGAGTACACGGATGTCCTGAACGATTACCTTACGCTGTTCAATACGCCTTATGAGCAGTATCTCCGCAGCATTGATGTACATGCTACTCACGCTGGTTATTTCAGCATTGATAAAAAAGGACACAAGGTAGACAGCACCTTAAAACGTGGAACAGATATCAGTGATGATGAGTCTGCATATGAGCTGATTCTGAAGGACAAGGAGAAGCTGCTGTCGCTGGATAATCCGGTGCGGTTTATTTTCTCTCACTCTGCTCTGCGAGAAGGATGGGATAATCCGAATGTCTTCCAGATCTGTACCTTGAAACATGGCGGGGACTCCACCACCAACAAGCGGCAGGAAGTAGGACGAGGTCTTCGTATCTGTGTGAATCAATCCGGCGACCGGATGGACGAGCATGTGCTCGGCTCAGAGGTGCAGCAGGTGAATAAGCTAACAGTTATCGCCAGTGATGGCTATAAAGACTTTGTCTCTTCGCTGCAGAAGGAAATCAAGGATGATCTGTATGAGCGCCCGACTAAGGCCACACCGGAGTATTTCCAGGGCAAACGGCTTAAGATCGGTGATGATGTAATTACCGTCACCAGTGATCAGGCTCATACGATTTATTTCTATCTGGCGAAAAACGACTACATTGATGAAGATGGACATGTGACCGATAAGTACCGTGCTGATGCTGAGAATAAGGCGCTGGCTCCTCTTCCGGATAAGGTGAAGGACATTGCAGAAGGCGTTCATGCTCTTGTACAGGGTATCTTCGATGAGCATGCGCTTGACGGCATGATCGAAGACGGCAATGCGACCAGAATTCAGGAGAATGCGCTGAATGATAATTTCTACAAGAAGGAGTTCCAGACGCTCTGGAATTACATCAACCATAAGTGGAGTTATACAGTGCATTTTGACAGCGACGAGCTGATCCGGAAATCAATCCGGCACATCGATGAGAAATTGTTTGTTGCCAAGCTGCAATACACGGTTACGAAGGGAACGCAAGGCGAGGACTGGTCTGCTTATACGGTAAAATCCGGCAGCGGTTTTGTCGCTGAGAAGAGCCATACCTACAATTTGGATCGAGGCGAGACCAGCCAGGTAAAGTATGACCTGATAGGGAAGATTGGTGCCGGGACACACCTTACCAGAAGAACTGTCACGGCAATCCTGAAAGGAATCTCGCCGCTTAAGTTTGCTATGTATGTCAATAATCCAGAGGAGTTTATCTCCAAGGTGTCCCGTCTGATCAATGAAGAAAAGGCTACCATGATTGTTGACGACATCACATACAACAAGACGGATGGCACATACGACTCGGAGATTTTTACGGCAGAGAAGAACAAGGACTTCTCCAAGGCATACCTGGCTAAGAAGAATGTGCAGGACTACGTCTTTGCCGACGGAACGGCAGAGAAATCTATCGAGCGGAAGTTTGCCGAGGACATGGATCTTGATGATAAGGTAGTCGTCTATGCGAAGCTTCCTCGCGGCTTCCAGATACCTACTCCGGTAGGGAATTATGCTCCTGATTGGGCGATTGCCTTTCAGAAGGGAACTGTGAAACACATTTACTTTGTGGCAGAGACAAAGGGCTCGATGGACAGCATGGATCTGCGTCCTATTGAGCAGGCTAAGATCAAGTGCGCAAAGAAGCTGTTTAATGAGATTTCAACCGATGATGTCGTTTACAATCAGGTGGATTCTTATCAGAATCTTCTCAGTCTGATGAATGCGATATAAGGACGGGAGGTCGGTTACAGATGGCATATGGAAAGACAATAGAGCTGGTGCTAGAATATAAATATGGTATGCTGACTATGTAAGGCTCAGGATGAAAGCAGTAAAACCATAGGAACACCGGGGACGGTTCTCTTTGTTCCTCTTTGTTCCTTTCTATGAAAAATGAAAAGGAACAGACAGAACCGTCCCTTATGTTCCCTTTTCAATCTCAGTGCTTCTGAAATAGAGGACCCGATACTTTGCAGGTGTCATACCTGTTTTTTTGTGAAAAACTGCCGTGAAGTAGCTCTGACTCGGGAAAGCCAGAATAGAGGCAATTTGTGAAAGCGTATAATCGGAATATACTAGCATATTCTGGGCAGTTTCTATTTTTTTGATTTGTATATATTCACCTATAGCTGTTCCGGTTTCTTTTTTGAAAAGACGAGACAGATAGGAAGGATTCAGATTCACATGGTCCGCCAGGTCTTTAACGGTGATTCTGGTGTGTAAATGTTCGTAGATATAATCGATACAGTCGACAACCGGTTTTGAACAAATTTTTTTCCTCCTGAGATTACGCATTCTTGTCGTGTAATCCTCACACATAACCGGGTGCAGGTCTGACACATCTTCCGGAGTCTGGCACTGGTCAGCTTTCTGTATATAAAAATCGCTCAGACCATATGCTGTCGATATTTCCATTCCACCTTCAATGCAATACCTCGCAACAATGGCAGTAGTGATTACAAAATGATATTTTATATTCTGTAGAGGATCTTCGGATAAGGTACCAAGACCAGGCTTATCGAGCAGTCTCTCCTGACATAGTTCGCGGATCTTTGTCACATTTCCAGATTTAATGGTGGAGTAGAATTCGAGCTCCGGATTATAAGGAGCACGCAGAATATTATTTTCTCTCTCAATAAATGCCCTGTAGGCAAGCTCTTTTTTTATATTCATATCGCACCTCATTTTCTTTTATTACTGTTATATCAGCTTTTCTGGAGCTGTGGGGCGGGTCATTAAGTCCTGGCACTTTGACCGCAAGCGGTCAGTGCAGGACTTTTGACCCTGTTATCATATCACCATTTTGACAAAAAAGAAATAAAAACGATATATTCTGCCGAATTTTTATGATAAAAAATAGTTACAAAGAAAAAAGCGGCAGTCTTTGAAAGGAGAAGCGATGAAACTTAAAAGCGGCGTTAATCTGGGAGGATATTTATCTCAGTGCATTCACACTATCGGGCATTATGAATCTTTCATCGGCGAGAGTGATATTAAAAAAATAGCCGGTTGGGGTTGCGACCACATTCGCATACCGATAGATTATGAAGTTCTTGAGGATGAGGATGGGAACAGGAAAAAAGCGGGATATGGCTATGTGATAAAGCTGCTGGACTGGTGTGACAAATATAATCTCGGAGCGATTCTGGATCTGCACAAGGCATATGGATATGATTTTAATGATGCGGGTGACGAACAGAAAAACAATCTGTTTTCTGATGACACACTTCAGAGGAGATTTATCAGGCTGTGGAAAAATATCGCTGGCACATTCAGTTCATATGAAAATGTGGCATTTGAACTTTTAAATGAGGTTGTGGAAAAGGACAATGCTGCTGCCTGGAATTCACTGATAAATAAAACAGTGACGGCGATCCGTGAAGTGGCAGCTGACACACCGATAATTTACGGCGGCATTCAGTGGAACAGTGCGAAGACTCTGAAACTTCTTGACATTCCTCATGATGATAATATCATTTTCACTTTCCATTTCTATGAACCGCTGCTTTTCACACATCAGAAGGCACCATGGGTAGCGAACATGGATCAGGAAAAAGATATTTATTATCCGGAAGCCATGTCCTATTACCAGATTCAATCCAAGGTATTAGGCGAGCAGGGTGAGCCTGTAATTGAAGCAAAGTCAGAAATCATGGGTAAGGAATTTATCAGTGAAATGATTCAAGACGCAGTCAGAGCCGCAGGAAAGGCAGGGGTTGGCCTGTATTGCGGCGAATTCGGAGTGATCGACAGAGCACCTGTAGAGGATACACTTCGATGGTTTAAAGATGTTTTCAAGGTCTTTAAGGAAAACGGTATCGGCGGAGCAATCTGGAATTATAAAGAGAAAGATTTTGGCCTGATGAGTGAGCACTATACTCCGATCCGTGACGATATAATTTCGCAATGGACCGGGGAATGATATTTATAAAAAAATAGGAGGAAAATATAATTTTTCTCCCAAATTGCAATATTTTTTGGGAAAAAGATGCACTTGAATGGAATCACGGCAACTGTTTTCAAGACGCAGATAATTCAACCGTCTTCTGCGCAGCCGCAGACAGGCGACTGATTTCCTTTTTGTGCTTCTCATTTTCGGCCAGCTCGAAGCTGTTCCTGCATCCCACTTTGATGTCACAAATAAAAGCCGGTTTTAGAGTACCATTACAAGAGTTCCCGCGGTAAGCAGGATCATGCCGATAACCGATTTGAATGTAAATGTCTCATGCAGAAAAATAAACGCTAGTATCAAGGTGATGACAGTGCTCATTTTATCGACTGGAACGACCTTCGATGCCTCTCCAAGCTGGAGAGCACGGTAGTAGCAGAGCCATGATGCGCCTGTAGCAAGACCTGAGAGGATAAGGAAAACCCAGCTCTTAGTGCCGATGCTTGTTATGCCGCCCTGCGCGTGTGTAATAAATACCATGCCCCAGGCCAGTAATACAACCACACAGGTCCTGATCGCGGTCGCGAGGTTTGAGTCAACGCCCTCGATACCTACCTTCGCCAGAATAGATGTGAGTGCTGCAAAAACAGCTGAGCCGATTGCAAAAATAAGCCAGACCATATTGTTCTCCTTTGATTTCATAAGAACACTTCCTTTATGACTGTTTTAGATGTCCGTCATCATTATAGTCCTTACCTGCTGTATTTTCTACCCTCTGATTTTTTTATTAGAATCCTTTTATTTTTTCTGCAAATCCCTCTGCAGATGATGTATAATACAATTGGAATTTATTCCATATTTCGGAGGTAATAATATGGCATTTAAAGACTCAAAAGTTGTAATTGTAGGATGTGGAAATGTAGGAAGCACAACTGCTTATACGATAATCAATCAGGGACTTGCCGAAGAGGTTGTCCTTATCGATGTGAATAAGGATAAGGCCTATGCCGAGGCTCTTGACATGGCTCATTCGATTTATTTCATGAATAGAAATATCAAAGTTCATCCGGGAGATTACAGTGACTGTAAGGATGCTGATATCGTAATCATCACAGCTTCAGCACCTATGCCAAAGGATTCGTCAAGTCGACTCGATATGCTTGCACCTAGTATCAAGATCATAAAGAGCATCGTAGGCTCTGTTATGGGAAGTGGATTCGACGGTATTTTTCTTATCGTCTCAAACCCTGTAGATATCATGACATATATGGTCTACAAGCTTTCCGGCCTTCCAAAGAATCAGGTAATCGGTTCGGGTACAAATCTCGACTCTGCCCGTCTCTGCTGTGAGCTTGCAAAAATGTACGACCTCGATTCTAAGAGTGTTTCTGCTTACGTCTGCGGCGAGCATGGTGACAGTGAGATTGTTTCCTGGCATTCAGCTGTTATCGGCGGCAAGCCGGTTGAGAATGTCATGCATGATAATCCTGACAGAACTAAGAATGTGACACCAGAGGATCTGCAGAAGCAGACGATCAAGGCAGGATGGGATATTTTTAACAGGAAAGGCAATACCTGCTATGGAATTGCTGCATCTTCTGCTGCCATCTGTAAATCAATCCTTTTCAATGAAAACCACATCTATCCTGTAACTGTTGGTCTTTCCGGAGAATACGGGATTAAGGACGCATGGCTTTCAGTTCCGACGATTATCGATAAAACAGGTTCAAAGGAGGTCGTGGAGATAAAGCTGGACCCGAAGGAAGAGGAGGCTCTTCATAAGTCAGCTGAGCTCCTTACATCATTTTATGATGAACTGAATCTCTGATTCTGCTGTGAGAAGTTTTTGTAAAAAAAAGATCTCTTACAGTCTGGAGAAAAGTATGTCAAAGAAAAAGAAGCATATAATAGAGCTATGTCTTCTGATAGGTGTTGGACTGGCGGTTTTGTCCTTTTTTCTTGCGTATTATCGTAAACAGAACATTGCTATGCAGAAGCAGATGGCAGAAATGGATGCGAAAATCTACAGTGAAAACGTTTCAAAGACTATGGACAGTGCAGAACAGGTTACCAGAGTTTTGGAATTCTGTCTGGTTGCTTCAAATGGAAATACAGACTTTTTCGATACGACGGCAAAAAGACTGTACTACAAGCTCGATTTTGTAAACAGCATTCAGTTGGCGCCAAATGGTGTGGTTAGTCAGATTTATCCTTGAAAAGACAGAGTCTATTAAGAAAAATAAATATCTGACTGTGGCCCGGAGTGGAAAGCTTAGTGACCCTGTCACCTATACCTTTAACAGTGGTGCAAGTAAATGGAAGCTTTCGATAGAGCTTAAGGGTGGATGGTTTCACTCAAGTGATTTTCTGATAATCAATCTGCTTGGCTTTGCTATAGTCATCCTGATTGCCTGGCTTTCCTATATGCTGATGATCAACCGTGATCGTCAGGAAGCTCTTGTTAAAGCTGCAACCATTGATTTCCTCACCGGTATCCTGAATCGCCAGGGACTCGATGAGAAGTCAGCTGAGTATTTCAGCAAAAATGCAGATAAGCCGTTCGTAGCCATTATGCTCGACATCGATAATTTTAAAATAATAAACGACTGCTATGGTCATGGGACTGGTGATAATGCACTGAAGGCCTTAAGTGCTGCATTATCTGAGACATTTACGGGCGATGAGATCATAGGCAGATACGGCGGTGACGAATTTTTCATTCTGCTGAAGAACACAACTCCTGATCAGATTCAGGATTTGCTGAAGAAGCTTATGGATACCGAGATCAAATACAAGACCGGTGTTACTACTACTGATGTAGTCTCAATCAGTGTGGGCTACGCCTCATATCCGAACGATTCAGATGATCCAGAGGAAGTAGTCAGACTTGCGGATCAGGCTCTCTATAACAGTAAGGAGCATGGTAAAAACAGGTTTGAAGCATACCACGAAGAGTAGTAAAACAAATTAATCCATAGAAAAAAACGGCTTTACCGGATTTTCCCGTAAAGCCGTTTTTTAGGTGAAAATCAATTAGTTGTTTTCTTTTTTAAAATACTCTTTTGCAAACTCCATATCCTGAACGAATTCAGCGGTTCCGAGATAATTGCCCTTTGAATCGCGGACAGCCATATATCTGACCAGCATGGTTCTGCCATTCTTCTTCATCCAGACTGGAACCTCATCACGTCTTCCGTTGCGGAAATCATCTATAATCTGACGTACCATCGGCTCGATCTTTGGAGGGTGGCAGGAGAAGACCTCTCTGTCGATTGCCATTCCAGGACGCTTGAAGACCTTCGGACCGTCGTTGAAGAAACGATTGATATTCTCAGCGTCTACGAAGGTAATCTCAAGTGGAATAGTGTTAAGGAGTGCTGTAAGCTGTTCTACAGTAAAGTGACCGCCAGGAAGGACTATCTCTCCGTCGTAAGAGGCTTTGTCTGGTTTTGTAGCATTCTCAGCTTCATCCCAGGTCTTTCTGCTTACACCTAAGCAGTCTGCATAATCCTTGGAATCCTGATATATGCTCTGCCATTCCTCATCTGTGAAATTTACTGCGCAGATAGGGAAGAGGATATTCTGCTCCTTGTATATCATCTCTTCAGCACGCTTTAGGACAGCATCAAGACGCTCGTTCCAGGATTGGTCATGGTCGTTTATTTTTACAAGAGCGCCAAGCTCATCACGGATCTCGTCATCTACAGTCCACATAACATCAGACGGACCAGAGATGTCATATCTGACCTTAAGAAGTGGATAGAGGAGGTCGCCCTTCTTTGCGTAGTGGATAGTGACCTCGCGGATCTGAGAGATCAGGGATTCATCGCGGGACTCCTTGAATTTTTGAAGAAGATTAGAGAGCGCGTTGTTTTCCTCGGTAAGTGTCTGGAGTGGATGACCAGAAATCTCCTCAAGAGCTGCGGCCTTTTCCTTTTTATTTGAGTAATCTTTCTTAGGAAAAGAAGCTCTCTTTGCCAGCTCCTCCTGAATTTTCTTCTGCTGGATTGACTCTTCTACAGCCTTCTCAGCATTGGCAATCTGCTCCTCGCGTGTAGCACCATGGAAAAGCGCGGAGTGGATATCGCAGAGATGCTGAACCTCTGAAAGAGGAGTGCCCTCCTGCATCAGCTCCTGCTCAGCCTTCATGATTTCTGAGGCATCCACGTCACTGAATTCCTTGACGAAATCGGCACGGACGCTCTCTAAATCCTCTCCATCTCCAAGGCGGCGGAGGTATGATTTCAGAAGCTCTGTGCGGCCCTCCTCATCATTGTCGGATTTTGCAGGCTTAGTATCAGCGGCTGCGGGTGCAGCATCAGGGATATTTATCTCAGGCATTTTTCCCTCGAGCTCAAAACCGTTAGCCAGAAGGGTTGATACGACGTCAATCATAGAGATGTTCTTCATTTTCGCGCCCTTAGGGATAGTCATTATTTTTCCGACGGAGTTTAAAACCGGCTTCTTTGTGATCTCGGTGAAACCGAGCTTAGCCATTATATCAATCAGCTCAGGATACTGTTTTGTGAGTTCGAATACTGTTTTATTCAGGTCAATTTTCTTTGACATTTGAGTTCTCCTTTCCTGTGAACTGATTATATCATACACGGAAAGTGAGTGCTTTTATGTTGCAGAAGCAACAAAAAATATATTTTTGTTAGGTTAATTGAACAGCTGGCTATTCGTTTGTTTCATGAAGGAGTTTCTAAGTTTCTTTGATGACGAAGAAACTCATTTTTTATGTGGATCAGGAAAGAGCTTCACAGTATCTCAGATGATCAAGCAGCTCTTCTTTTTTCTGCATGAAAGGGGTGTCAGAGAACTGGTCGCAGAGATTGATCCCGACCTTCAGAATCACTTCACTGATGTCAGCTCTTTCCCAGGTGAGGGCGATATCAGCGCATGGCACGATTATTTCATCGATATCGTCCATAACCATCTGAGGGATATTCGAGATCATCGACATGAGCCTTGTGATATAAAACGATGCCCTCTCCCAGTCAGGCTGCATCACTGTAAAAAACCAGGCGTGCAGAAGTCCTGAATTGCATCGGAGAATGTGATTTTCGTCAGGCAGCAGGCTTATAATCTCATCAGCCTCATCTATATCAGACTGAACAGTCTCTAAGTCATTGATGAATTTTTTATTAGAGACAGGCAGCTCGCTTCCGGCAATCCCCGGCTGATAATATCTGATGATAAAAGCACTCCTCTCGAAGAGGAGAAAGCATAGCAGAAAACCGTTGTCAATTGAAGCTTTTCTGGCGTGTTCGATTCCTTGAGCCGCAGCTTCTACCATTGAACGTTGGTATTTTTTATGAGAAGGGGTTGTTGGATGATAATCTCCGTTCAGAATGTCATCGTAGAATCCGCTCTTCTCATAGTAGAAAAGGGCCTTAGTGTAGTCGTCGCCATAGGCGTTTATTTTTCTCTCAGTCGTATGAATGATGGAACGGGACCTCTCGAAATCGTCCTGCTTGTCATATACGGTCACCATCAGGTCTGAAACGAGCACGAACTGAAGCGGCTTTGAATCACCAACTGCCTGAAGAAAATGATTTGAGAGATAGAGGATTTCGTCCTCCCTGTCGATTGATAGGTGGATTATCGTCTCAAACATTAGAAAAATAAACGCGTCTGAGGTCGTGTGCTCATCTCTTTCAATCAGGTCCATGAGCAGTCTTTCAGAGAGATTTATCAGATCACTTATCCTGTTTTCTCGTTTCAGCTCTTTTGAGATTTCACGGATATCGCCTATTCCAAACGATTCGAAAAAAGTGCTGTCGAACTTTTTGATAAAATCGTCGATGTATTCTTCGGGAAGTTTATTTAAGAGAAATACCGGAATTTCGTTGCCGTATCCCAACTTGTGAAAAAGTACACCGAGATACGCCATGCATTTTTCGATATCGGGAAGATCGCTGATGTCCTGAATTCTGGACAAGTAGTCTGGGTTTAAGGCTCTGAGCAGGTATGACGACCATCTGTCCTCTGGAGTTATCGTGAGGATGTCGTCTAATTTTTCACAGACCGAGTCCATGTCCTGATACCGGTCCCTGTAATATGCAGCAAGTGTATTATGGAAAAAATAAACGATCTCCGCCATTGATTTCTTCGTGTAGGCGGAATAGGGATAGAGCGATTCTGTGAAGTCATACTCAGCGTCGCGTTCGCAGTCAGCAGCAGAAGGAGTCCTGCCAAATAGCAGGCAGAAGAGCAGAGCGCCGATACCGTAGACATCAGTGGCTGGCGTTAATTTTTTCAGCTGTCCCATCTGTAGCTCGATTGGTGCGAAGCCATCGGAATAGGATATCCGCCTGGCATGGTCTGATTTCCTGACAGGAAAGCGCAGCAGTGAATCCATGTCGAAGAGTTCTATTCTTTCAGTCTGACCATAGGATACAAGGATATTCTCAGGCTTCAGGTCGAGATACAGATAGCCGGCTCTGTGGAGAAGACCGATGGTGTAGGCGCAGGCGCGGGTGATTTTGAAAGCAGATCGCAGAGTTTCAGGTCTCCTTTGTTTAAGCGTCTGAGATGAGCCGTATGAGAAGACCAGATAGGCAGTGCCGTTTGCTTTGTAGATATCGATGGTATTTACGAAGGAGTCGTAGTTTTCGTCCCTGTAATAGATATCTGTCAGGACGTGAAAATCATCAGACATTCTTTTGATAGTTGAATTGAATTCGTTTTTTTCATGGTCTGGACATATCAGGTGGTATTTCCTGTCTCTTTTCAGGTTCAGATAAAAGGGATAGCATTCCTTGATCCTGACAAAATGCCTGTCACCTGTATTTGTCAAATAATAGCCTTCATAGGTAATGCACGAACCGCCACGGCCGAGCTCACCTGTGATGACATATTCCACCTGCTCACCGATAGAATTTCTGCATCTGAGTATGTAGTTTTCTGGAAGAAGTGTCCTTAAATCTGTCATCCTTTTCACCTGCCTTCGTTTATATCCTAATACAGGCATTTGAAAATATGGTTTTCGTTATGCTGGTTGTTGCTCTCAATTGCTCTCACTGGCGACGGCAAGGACTTCGCCCATGTAATAGCGGAATTCTTCGAGTGGCCTGTCACTGTTTAATGCCCACATGAAAATCCAGTCATAAGGATTGCCGTAGTAAAGTTCTGGATATCCGGAGTCTATCAGATATTTGTTGATGAGGCTTAAGCATTTGTCGGCATCACGGACTCTATCCCTTGTCTCTTTGGCATAACCAGTGGTCACGACTTTATCTGCCCAAAAGGCATAGAATTCGAGAAGGATAAGAAGCTTTCTGATTCTCTCATAGTCAGCGTTTCCACCGCTCAGGATTTTATCAAGCCCCTCTCTGTCTGGGAAAGAGCGTTCCGCTAGACTGTTCAAGACTCTGTTAGATACTAGAATTTTTTTGATCGAGCGGTCCTTTGAGTATTTTTCGTATTCATATTCTTTCAGATTTATTATTTGTGAAAAAATATTCCACCGTGAGACCTTTGTATCAACTGTAAAAGTTTCCTCATCTTCGCTGTTGGCATGGTCAGCATCTTTTAACAGTTTTCCCTCTTTTGCAGCCAGACCATTTTCACCTTCAATCCTCGACCAGATTGAGCGGATATTTTCAGTGGCCGTGACATTGTGATAGGAAAACTGGGATATATTATTTTTTAAATAATCGATCAGCTCATCGTCTGATGAGATGTGGTCTAGGATCTCTCTGATTGTACTTGTGTAGACGACAGAGGTATCAGTAGGCTTTTCATGAATCCGGATTTCTGATTTATTTGTTTCAGAAAATTTCCTGGTTTTGTCTTTTTTAGTCCATGTCGTTGTGGCATTATCATTCTCAGGGACCTCTCCGACTTCACTCCGAAGCTGCTGTGCACACTCCCAGTCTCTTCCATTTCCTATGCAGTAATAGTAAATGGCCTCGTCCAGGTTATGGCAGTCGAAGCTCCGGTCGAGATAAACTCTCCTGAAAAAATTGTCGACCTGCTCCTTGTTCAGATGAAAGGCGAAACAAATTTTATAAGCAGTTTCCCTGCTGTATGTCTTGTCCTTATCAAACCAATCAGAAATATTTCTTGGTGCCGGAATACCTGCCGACTTGAATTTCTCTTTTAAAAATCCGACCTTTGCCTGGGTATCGTTTATTTTTCCAGGAAAGCCATTCTCAGTGATAAACGCACTGATCAGCTCTCCCGGAGTCCTGAAATATGCAGCAACCGCCTCGAGCCGTGACGTGTAATCATCGTCGTCAGGACTAATGCTGTACGCTTCGTTCTGTAAGTATTCGGTATAACTATTGTCTCTTTCCATGAGCCGCTCCTCCTTTGGATTACGCTGCCTCTAGTTTAGCACAAAGGGGCTGCATCGGAAAGACCAGAATCGGGGAGTGGGGTGATATGATAATTCTGTAAAAAATAAACGGGGACAGCAGGAGGAAACAGCCTATGAAAAAATTTAAGGGAACATAGGAAGATAACAAGGATGAGTTTGAAAAATCAGCAGTTAACAAGAGTAAAGAAAGGATTTTTATGAAGAATTTAAAACGATTTTTATGTGCAGTAAGTATTTCTACAGCAATGGTATTTTCTGTTGTTCCGGCAGTCACAATTCAGTCAGCTCAGACAGTCTATGCAGCGACTACGAAGATTAAGCTGAATAAGACAACGGTGGATATTTTTACAGGTAAGAAGATAACTCTAAAAGTAAAGGGAACCAAGGCAAAAGCAAAATGGTCGAGCTCTGATAAATCCATCGCAACGGTCTCAAACAAGGGAGTGGTCAAGGCAAAGAATCCTGGAACAGCCGTAATTACAGCCAAGATTAACGGAAAGAAATTAAAATGCACTGTAACAGTAAAAGAAGAGACAAAACTGTCTTTGGATGTATCAAAGAAAACAATCCTTACCGGTGATAATTTTACGATTAATGCTACAGTTACACCAGATGAAATGGTATCACTTGTAACTTGGGAAAGCTCAGATACATCAGTTGCGACTGTAGAGAATGGCGTGGTGACAGGCATTAAAGAGGGAACTGCAACTATTACTGCAAAGGTTGATGATAAATCGGCTTCGTGTCTGGTTACAGTAAATCAGAAGAAAGATTTTGATTACCTGTCGAAATATCTGCAGACAAAGGGAGAACTTTCTACAACATCAAGAAATATGCTGATGACTGGTTCAGGCATTTTTAACTATCAGGCTGCCTCAACAATCAAATATGATGCTGCTTCAGATGCTTTGATTTTTTCAATGAATTACACAGACCTTGGCAGCTCTCTCAGAGACCATACCGCAGATATTACGATGACATTGAAAAGAAACAGTGATACCGTAGATGTGAATGTAAATGACAAATTCCATTTCATTTTGACAAATGATGACTGGTCAAGTACTTCTACAATTACAATGCCTCTGGCTTCATATGAGTCGAACTCTTTGAACTTTACCATTACATCAAAGAACGGAGGAATTACAGATGATCAGGTACAGACTGATGCCAATAATGTATTCTACTTCGCAAAAAGCGGTTGGTCAGGCCTTTTAGAGGATAATCTGAAAATGACGATGAAAGATCTTGGATTGTGACAATTGTAATGTTTAGTGTGTGAGAAGAAATAATAATGTGAATCAGTATTGAATTCAGACAAGCTGCCCCATAGGATTCCTTTTTGGATTCTGTGGGGCAGAATGGTTTTAAATAAAAAACTTATTTTATAGTGTTGGAATTGTTGACTAGAGCCATCAATACGCCTATTATTAAGGTAATTAAAAATATTACGGAACTATCGTAGTAAAGTAACTTTTTAACTATTATCAATCATATAGTAGGAAACATAAATGACTAAGATAAAGATATCAAGCAATCCATATTTAAAACAGATAGATTATTATGTAGAGAACGGCACTAAGGGTTGGGAAAATATAAATGAAAACCCTGATTATAATGGAAAATTAAAAAGTGATAAGTTTATTCATGGCTTTTTCCCATTTATAGTTGAGGATATTGTAGAAGACATAATAGATGAATATTATGATGATACTGACGCTATAGAGTTGTATTTTGATGGAACACCAGATGAGTATGAGAATTTTTGCAAAGCATGTGAGAATCAGAAATTTGATGGAAAAATAAAAGTTAACGATGGTGACAGTCATTTAAATAATGCATATGAGATACTTCCAAAAATTATAGAAATATTTAAGCGCGTTCAGCCAATTGTAGAGAAAACAGAGGAAGAAAATGCGTCAGATAAGGATTTTGCAGCCAACGATATCAACAAATTCTTTGATGCATCAGATGAAATAATTCCTATATGTGTAATTGGAAATTACAGTGCCGGTAAATCTACGTTTATCAATTCCCTGATTGGAGCAGAAATCCTTCCTAGTGGTGATAAAGCTGTTACGGCAAGAGTTTATAAGATTTATCAGGAAAAGCAGTCGGAAAAAGCATTTATCAGTTTTTCATATGGAGAAAAATCAGTTGAGCTTAGTTTTGTAACAGATCAATTTGAAATCAGTGGAATTGATGATGTATATTTACTGACAAAGACATTAAACGACAATCTTAATAAAATTAATGATAAGAAATTGGTTACAATGGTAAATTGTGCTCTGTCGGTTATCAATAGTTATAAAAATAATGATGAAAATGATATTGGTGCAATCATAGAGATACATTATCCATTTGTAAAAGGATTGTGGGGTGATTTCAAAGGAAGTTTTGTAATCCTTGATACCCCAGGATCAAATGCAGCTTCACATGCTGATCATAAAGAAGTTCTTTTGGAAGCTATGCGTGGTATGTCAAATGGCATCCCTGTTTATGTGTCAGAATATGATTCACTTGACAGCACAGATAATGTAGAGTTATACGATGCCGTCCGTGAAATGGAAGGTCTGGATTCGCGATTTACTATGATAGTCGTTAATAAGGCAGATGGTTCCAATCTTCCAGCTGAAGGTCTTTCTGAAGAAGAGCAGGATGAAATCTTAAATCAGTCTATTCCGAAAAATTTGTATTCTAGTGGGCTGTTTTTTGTATCTTCTATAATGGGGCTTGGTTCAAAAACAAATGGTTACTTTATAGATGATCATTATGATGAAGTATTTGATTTGAATAAAGAGAACTATGGAAATGATAATAGCCGTCATTACAAAGAACTTTATAAGTATGACATCATGCCTGATCAGATAAAGGAAAATGCAATCGAATCAGCTGAAAGAGAGGCAGAGACAGGGGATCGTATATATGTGAACAGTGGTACTTATAGTATAGAGGAAGCTATTCATCAGTTTGCAGTCAAATACGCTTCATACAATAAATGCCAGCAGTCTAAGCTTTTCTTAAGGAAAGTAATAGATCTTACTGAAAATAATCTTCAGGCAGCTATTGAAAAAAGAGAAAATTCTAAAAAGGAGATGGAAGAAAAACTTGAGCGTGACAAAAAGCAGATGATTCAGGATATAGAACAGAATGCCAATTCAGAGAGGGATTCTTACATAAACCATTATCAGATATATATCTCTAAAACAGTTGAGAACCAGAAGAAGTATTATTCGCTTCAGGATTTGACAAAGATGCAGGAATCCTATACTGAAAAGGAAAAGAAAAATTTTGAGACAGACACACAGAAAAAAGATGCTATCGAGCATGCAAATAATATAGGACAAGCATTCAAAAAGGGATTTAATGCTTTTGTTGAGAGAAAAGGAATTCAGGAGAGTATGGATGCTGGTAAGACGATAACAAATGAAATCAAGGAACTAATAGGCAGTGGATTTGATATAGTTCAGAACAATATCGATGTGGATAAGCAGGCATCTTCAGATGTTATTGGAGAAGTAAACGGTGAATTCATTCAGCAGGTTAAGAATGCAGAGAAATCAATTGATAAAGCAGCAACAGATTACTGGAATAACTGTTCTCAAACGTTCAGGAATAAACTTGCAGATGTAGTAAAATCTACTACTCTTTCAGAAAATAAGAAGGATGAAATAACAGATATTATTCGGAACTATAAATCTCTGAAACTTGATATATATAAATTTCAGCTGGGAGATTTTGATCATCTGTTTGATATTGGTGATTTTAAGGTTATGCAGACTAACAAAATAATTCTTATTAAGCTGGTTAATACTTATAAAAATAAGATAATTGAGACTGTAAACAATATGGCTTCTGATATTCAGGAAAGCTATCAGAATAATTTTAATGAATGGTCGGAAAATATCGTTAATATCGTAAGAGCTCATATTGTTGACTATAGCCCTGAACTTAAGGAACAACAGATTGAGATTGATAAGGAAACTAATCATATAAATGAGCTTAAGACACGTGAGAACAAGCTTAATATGTGCAATAAGCAGATAGACATTCTTACAGATTGGCAGTCTGATTGATGGGTAATTATTAAATGGAGAAGAGATAATGGGAATAAAACAAGCTATATCAAAAACAGGCAATAGAATAGGTAATGGGATAAATAAGCTGGCAAAGCTTAGCTCTGATCAGGTAAAGGATATTGAGGACCGCAGAAATAAATATCTTACTGAGATGCCTGATCCAAATGATTCCACTGCTACTGCTTTGACTGAAAAACTCCTGGCCGCAAATGGAGTAGAAATCTATAATGCTTATCTTCCTCAGATAGACAGTTTGTATGTCCCAGTAAGTGAAGAGGCAGAATATGATGACAGAAAATTTGATGCAGGTCATAATATTCGATATTTCAAAATTACAAAATGGGTGTCAAATAAGCAGGAAAATAATATCGAGAAACTGATAAACGTATATGAAGTGCTTTCAGATGAGGAATGTAATATTGCACTTGTATTCCATAGAGGTGTAGATGGATCAGATGTTTATCTGGCTGTGACAAACACTCTTAATTCTTTAGATAATAATGATGCTAATAGTTATAAGAACAGACTTGAAGACGCAATAAGAGGTAATTTCCCAGGAGCAGAATGGGCTGATGAAGGACGGGGGATTATTCCGTGCTTGAACAATAATCTAAAGTATTCGGTTGCTTCTGCGACTAATATCCCTACGGAGAAATCAGAAAAGTTTATCAGTCAGACAATTGAAAAACTGTTAGATGGAGTTGTACCTAAAAATAAAAGTGAAGAGTATACTATTATTCTTTTAGCTACTCCGATTCAGGATGTGGATGAAAGAAAGCTTAGACTAGAAGAAATTTACTCCGGACTAGCGCCATATGCAGGATGGTCTACTAACTTCTCAGTAAGAGAAGATAATTCAGTAAGTTCATCATTTACTGCCGGAATTAATGTAGGTGCCAGCGCCGGTGTCCAGAATGGCAATAATTCATCTATAACAAATTCTAATGGAACGACAGAGTCATCAAGTACTGCTGAGGGTTCAAATGCTTCACAGTCTCAGACAAATACTGTAGGAAACTCTGATTCAGTGGGATCTTCACAATCAAATGGAACTTCGGCAGGAAATACTGAAACAACTGGTATGTCTCATAGTAATGGAATGGAGTATTCGAATTCTGATTCAGCTGGAGTATCTGTTGGAAACAAAAGTATAGTAGGTGCCAATTATCAACATGGATATACAAGAGGAAGAAATTTCTCTGATAGTACTAATCAAAGTATAGCTGAATCATTAACAAAAACAGCTACTGAAACAGCTAGTAAAAATTTTACCAGGTCAGCAAGTGAAGCATTATCAAGTACTGTTGGTAAGAGCCTTGTAAATACATTAGGAAAAGCTGTTACTAAGACAGCGGCTGTTACAAATGGAGTTTTTAAAGCTACTAATCTGGGTGTAAATTTCGGTGCAAATTTTGCCAGATCATCAAGTGTCACGGCAACAATCGGCAAGGATGAGGGGATTACACAGAACTTCACCAATTACAATATCAAGCATTCTCTTGAACTTCTTGAAGAGCAGATGAAACGTTATGAGGAGAGCTCTGCGCTTGGAATGTGGGATTTTGCCGCTTACATACTTAGTGAGGATTCGGATATAGCAGAAAATGTAGCGCATTCATATATTGCGCTGACTGAAGGTGAGAAATCATATATGTCTCATTCATCTGTTAACTTCTGGAGAGGTGATCTCCCGGATAGTTCTGATGCCGAGGAAATCTGTACCTACTTAAGAGAACTCAGACATCCTATTTTTGGACTTAATCCAGAGATTACAAGTGATGATCCATCATTTAATGTGTACCCAGCAATAGTAACGGCCACTACCGCATTAACCGGAAAAGAGCTGGCATATTCACTTAATTTTCCAAGAAAATCGATCGCAGGGCTTCCAGTGTTAGAATGTGCGGAATTTGGTCGAAATGTAATAACCTATGATGACATGAAACCTGATCCAGAACAGCTGCAGCTTGGAAAAATCTATCATATGCATCATGAAGAGAGAACTCCGGTTTCTCTTTCAAAAAAATCATTGGCATCTCATGTATTTATCACCGGAAGTACAGGCTCAGGAAAAAGCAATACTGTTTACCAGATACTTGACGAGGCAGAAAGAAATAATGTCAAATTCCTGGTTATAGAGCCAGCAAAGGGTGAATATAAGGATGTGTTTGGAAATGATTCGGATGTTTCAGTATATGGTACTAATCCGAATATATCAGAACTATTGAGAATTGATCCGTTTAGTTTTCCTAAAGGAATACATGTGTATGAGCATATGGACAGGCTGGTTGAGATATTTAATGTATGCTGGCCTATGTATGCGGCAATGCCTGCTGTATTAAAGAGCGCTATTGAACAGTCATATGCTGATTGTGGATGGGATTTAAGAAAATCGACAAATGAGTATGGAGATGATTTGTTTCCATCGTTTTCTGACGTGGCTAGAAACATAAAAACTATAATCGATTCCAGTGAATATGATAGTGAAAATAAAGGAGCTTACAAAGGCTCTCTTTTGACAAGACTTAAATCCCTGACTAATGGTATCAATGGAATGATATTTACAAGAGATGCTTTGTCAGATGAAGAACTATTTGATAAAAATGTGATTATTGACCTAAGCAGAGTAGGTTCCAGTGAGACCAAATCTCTTCTTATGGGAATGCTGGTTCTCAAATTACAGGAGCATAGAATGACTGAGATCCATAGTATGAATAGTGGGTTAAAGCATCTTACTGTTTTGGAGGAAGCACATAATCTGCTTAAGCGCACATCATCAGATCAACCTGTTGAAGGTGGAAATCTTCTGGGAAAGAGTGTAGAGATGATTTCCAATGCTATAGCTGAAATGCGAACATATGGAGAAGGTTTTGTAATCGTAGATCAGGCACCTGGACTTCTTGACATGGCTGCAATCAGGAATACAAATACAAAGATTATCATGAGACTCCCTGATCAGGAGGACCGGGAGCTTGTTGGTAGGTCGGCAAACCTTAATGATGACCAGATTATTGAACTGGCAAAACTTCCATGTGGCGTAGCTGCTGTTTATCAGAATGAATGGGTGCAGCCGGTACTTTGTAAGATACAGTATTTCGAAACTCCAAAATCACAGTATAGTTATAACTGCATAGGACATACTGAATCAAGAAATGATGTTGATGAGCGTATCGAAATTGCGGAGATGCTGAGTAATGGTACAAAGATTGATGAAGAGAACATTTTGAAAGATATAAGACCGAAGATGCAGGGGATGCAGATAGATTCATCAGTTCAGGTCACAATAATGGAAATGCTTCAAAATCCGCCTGAAGAGCCGAGAATGACAAAGCTTGCTCCAATTTTCAATGATTTATTCCCTCAGGTGACGGATTCAATTCAAAGGGCTTATAATGATGCAAGAAAGCCAGAAGAATGGACACGGCAGGCAGAGAAAGCTCTCCTTGATTTAGGTGTTACGAATATTGCAGATCAGGTAAGAAGAGATATTATTCAAGGATGCATTACCTATTATATCTTTATCGAAAAAGGAAATGAAAAAGTATTAAAAGAGTGGAGTAATCGAGGAGAACTGCGATGAGTTTTGGAATCTCAGAATTTTTCAATAAGAAAGAAATAGGCAATAAAAGTCAGGATGTAAAATCATTTGATGTTGATGAGCGTGTCAAGCCTGAAAAATCGGATACTGCTCAAAACAATGATACGAAGCCATCATTTGATCCTGATAAAAGGATAAGCGAAGTACCCAATGAGCGTTTGACTGAGACTGTTGATGATCATTTTGATCCGGATAAACGCATAGAGAATAAAGAAATCTATGGTGATAAATTTTATGTCTCTAAGAAGGAACGAATAGACTTTGCTGATAAGAGAAGTCGTGGTGAATGGATGGGAGAACACGGAAATTCGGTATTTCGACCATCAGATCCAGATGCAAGGAGAGCATTAGAAAAATATGGACAGACAGGGATTGAATATCGTGATGGAAATCCAGATTTTAGCAAAGTATCGGAAGCTACCGTTAAAATAACTGGTATGAATGAAAATAGATTAACAAATAATTTTCCAAAGGCAGATAACGAATGTGCAAAGTTATGGAATAAAGAAGGCAAATTTGGAAAAAATGATTGGACCGCAAGAGAAGTTAAAGAGTGGAGAAAAGAAAATAGATATTCATGGCACGAACGGACAGATAGGACTACTATGGATTTAGTTCAGCGTGATATTCATGACGAATGCAAGCATTATGGCGGAGTTGCAGAGTGTAAACGATTTGAAAAATCATATGGCTTATATCAAGGAGGCAAATTTGATGAGTAAACAAAAAATAATGATATGGGGAAGAAATTTTAATCTTCCAGTAGAGTATGATGTATTTCCTGGCGAAGATATTTTATCGGAACAGAAGCAGGCAATAGATAAAATTTTGGAATGTAAGGAAATTTCAGAAGACCCTACAGCAATTAAAAAGTATGTAATAAAAGAAAATAAAGAAGAGGTCGGTAATACAATAGATAATATTTTTAAATATGTTATGCCCGTAGCTTTATATGCACCGAGGGAAAATGGAAAAAGACTAGTTGCAATACTTTGCGATTATAGATTCGATGAGGAACACGGAATAGCAGTTGTTTTTGAAAACGAAAAATTCAAAAAAGTATGTCCACAGGATGATGTGCTGTAATATCAAAACCAAAATACAAAACTCATATGATACTATATAGACATCCTATAAAACAGTATCTTTAAGGTGCAAATTTTTTGAAAGGATGGCGTATATTATGAATGGTATAATGAAGGGTATGATTTTGGCTTTAGTGGCGTTATATGCTATATCACCAGTTGATGCTTGCCCGGGGCCAGTTGATGACTTGATAGTTATCCTGATGGGAATAGCAGCGACAAGAATCAAAAATGAAAGAGAGTAGGACTTAGTGAGTCAGGGGTTTGTCCCCTGGCTCACTCTGAAATATAGGAACGATTATGAATAGAAGAATGTTTTTTGTTGATATTTGTCAAGAAAACAGAGAGATAGTTAAAAATAATGAATATACTTACAATGAATCTGGTGATGTAAAAGTCCATTTTGATCATTCTTTGCAGGATCATCAAAGGGTAGTGGTCTATTCTCCTAAGAAGCTGAAAGAACTTGTTGAGAAATATCAAAATCCTGAGCAATCAGTGGATTCTGAAAAAATACAAGTCATTGACGAAGACAGCTTTGCTACTCCAACTGACTGTGTTTTGAATTTCGCAAACTCACGCCATCCTGGTGGCGGATATCTGAGTGGGGCATCAGCACAGGAGGAAGCTCTATGTCGTCAGTCAACTCTTTATGCGTCGATAGATTCTGGCGAAGCCAGAGAAATGTATGATAGTAACCGCGATGTGAAAGATCTCGACACTGATTATCTGCTTCTTTCGCCATGTGTGGAAGTGTTCCGGGGTTGCCATATGAATTTGCTGGAGCATCCACATACTACTGCTGTAATTTCTGTAGCAGCACCAAACCTTTTTGGAAGAGCTAGTGCCGTGGAAATATCCGGACTTCGAGAGTATTACAGAAAAAGAATTAGACATATCCTATGCGTAGCAGTTGAAAATGGTTACCATTCCATCACTCTTGGTGCCTGGGGATGTGGTGCCTTCGGAAATAATCCATTAGAGGTCGCTGATGCATTTAAGGACGTTTTGGAAAATGAGGGACTTGACGTTTATTTTGACAAAATAATCTTTGCGATACCTAACGAGAGTAATGGAAACTATAAGGCTTTTCATAATACTTTAGTTTCATAAAAAAGTTTGAATGGCAGTTTAAATAACGAAATATCAAATCAACAGGGTAAGTATAATTCTGATGATAATGAAATGGCCTATTATCTAAATTCAAATAATGTAAAAAGCAATAATATGATGTATAATATGTGTAGTAGCGGCACATTTTTTGTAGCTTGGTTATATAAAAGCCGTTCGATTCTGACTTTGTTACGTTAGAAATTCAGTTAATGTGGAGAATAAGATATGAGTGAACAATATGACATTTCGACTATTATTGATACTGATTTGGTGAAGATGGATAAGCTAGATGAACATATCGACTATAATTCAGATGCACGCTTTAAAAAGATAGATAACCGTATGGCTACTCATGTCTCGGGCCTGATGCAGTACCTGCCTCAGATAGAGGCTGGAAAAGCCTTAAAAGGAACATATCGAGTTGAATTTCCAGAGGGAATATCAGGAGTATTGACGCAACATGGTAATGGAGTTCTTTCAGCGATAAAAGATCCAGAAACTGGTAAATTTGTTGGGCAGGCTACATTTGTACAAAATCCTACAAGCACACCTATAATATTAGGGGTGTTTACAGGGCTTTCAATTGTAACAAGTCAATATTTTCTAGCACAAATAAATAACAATCTTGAAGAAGTTCAGAAAAAGCTGGATCAGGTTTTGGATTTCCTTTATAGTGATAAAGATTGTGAAATCTATGCAGAATTACAGTCTGTTCGGACTATCTATATGAATTATCCCACAATCATGAAAGCCGACGAACAGCGTACAGCATCGATTTCAACAGTACAGCATGCAAAAGTAGTAGCAGAAAGAAATATTCAGTTTTATTATCGTGATATGAATAGGCGTATCATGGCTGAACTTGAAGGTCCAGGTATGCCATTGCCAGATTTGATAAACATGCTGAATGATGAGAAAACGAAGAATTTGGCTAATAGTCTTATGGATGACCTGAACAGCTATAATCAGGCAATTAACCTATACTGCATTTGCTCTATTTTAGAAATTGTTTTATCTCAAAACTTTGAAGAATCCTATCTTGATTTTGTTGAGGATGATCTGTCAAGTCATTTTAAAGCACATAATATCATTATCGGTAAATTGGATGGTAAATTAGCCGCATTGGCAAGTAAAAAAGGTGTTTTTAAATTAAATCCTGTACTTAAAGATGTTCAGGATTTGCTGGGTGAAGGTTCGCCAGAAAAGAAATATAAAGATGTTATAGGACAGATTCGCAGTTCTTATAATTCTAAGACAGAATTTAGAATATTAGAAGATGGAAGTATATATCAAAAAATAGCCTAAAATTCAAAGTAGGAGGCCAGCAATGAATTTTTCTATATTAAAGGGTAATATTGTTGATGTAAAAGTAGATGCAATTGTATTGCCTGCTAATACACATCTAAAAGAAGGAAGCGGTGCATCGGCTGCGATATTTGAAGCTGCTGGTAGAAAAAAGTTAACAAAGGCATGTGCGGAGCAGAAACATTGTGATCTGGGTTCAGCTACAGCGACACTGGCCTATGATCTTCCGGAAAAGTATATCATTCATGCCGTTGTGCCAAAATGGATTGATGGAAAGCATAATGAGTACTCTTTGTTAAGTACCACATACGCTTCAGCTCTTGAACTAGCTGATGTTATGGAATGTAAAAGTATGGCATTTCCACTTCTTGCATCAGGCAATAATAAATTTGATAAGGATTTGGCCTTTGATATTGCAGTTGAGAGTTTTCAAAGATTTCAGCCAAAAAATCTTGAGACTATACAGTTGATCATATATGGGAATCATATTTCTGAGCTGGTGAAATCAAAAGGTTTCTCTGTATCTGTTCTTCCTGTAAATCTCGATAAAGAAAAAAAGCGGATGGAACGTAACAAGGAAGCTGAGAAAGTAATTAACGATGCTGCAGATGTTGCACGAAAACTTGTACTTGAGAATCTTCAAAAAGGAATAGACTATATGAAGGTCCCCGAACATAGAGAAAAATTAATGGAAGATGGCATTCATATTTTTAAGCTAATTTTAGGAAATAGGAAATCAATAACTTTTATAGATAAAAATATGCAGTAGAAGAATAATTGAGATTATATATGATGTATCCGTTTATGACATTAAATGATAATACTGAAATTGTTCATTCAGAAAAATTGGATGATGGCTCGGTAAAGGTTTATATAGAAAAGCCGGATGAAAAAGACTGCTTTCATCATATGACAGTTTACTTTCCGTCATATAAAATTACAGAAGTAACAGGCTTCACTGACGAAGAAGTAAAGAAATACATGGACATAATCAAATCTTCGGCACCTGCGTTAAAAAAATTGGTACCGTAGATAAGAATTGAGAAAGGATTTTTTATGAAGAAGTTTTTGGTTTTCGTTGTTCTTGTGGTGGTTATCCTTTTGGGATTTTTTGTTGTGATACCTCATTTTACAGCAAGCACAAAGACTTCCAGTCAGACGCAGCAACTGCAATTAAAGAATATTGGTGAACTGGCGACCCAGGAATGTGATGTAGTTCAGGTTGAAACAATCACTAAGGATTCATTGAAAGAAAAGTACGGAATAGATCTTCCTTTGATTGGCTCGGAAGTGATTTATAGTTATACTGTAAAAATAAAGGCGGGCTATGATTTTTCCAAGATTGACTATCAGGAAGATGATGATCAAAAAATTGTATCGATCAAGCTGCCAGAAGCAAAGGTGTTGTCTAATGAAGTGGATACCGATTCGTTTAAATGTTATTCGGATTATCAGAGTATTTTTAATACTATCTCACAGGATGATCAGAATAAGGCGCTGGATAATCTGAAGAAGGATGCTGAGCAGACTGCACTGGATAATGGTTTACTGGACAATGCTGAAACTAACGCACAAAAATATTTGACTACAATGATTCAGCAGATTCTTGGATCTGATTATAAGGTGAAGTTTTAATTCTTATAGGATGGGTTTGTAAATGATAACACTTTTTTGTATTCTTTTGATAATAGCCTTTTTGGTAGGCATAGTTAAGGTATTCGGCTGGCTGCTGTCAGCGGCTTTTCATCTGGTTCCGTTTTTGTTTGGACTGTTTATGGCTATATGTGTAATTGCGATTGCCGCCTATCTGTTGGGAATTGTCGGAGTCATAATTGCTATAATAGTAATTATAGGATTATGTGCGGGAATACATCATTTAAGCTAAATAGCAGCATTTTGAACAAATATCTCATTCATGAATATGAAAAAGGGCAGGTAAATCACCTGTCCTTTTTTACTATCGCTTTTTGACGATGCTAAATACTCGCTGTTTATTTTTCCTTGGAGATAGTTATCAGCTTTCAAGAGGTACGAATTTCTTGAAGCCAAGATCAGTAAGACTGAAGTCTATCTTTTTAAGTCCGATTTCACAATGCTCCAGGCAGTTAGGAACGATCTGCTTTGAAGTGAAGTTACTCTCGAAATAATCTGAGAATGTGGTAGTGTTTTTGGTGATAATGAAATATATAGTTGTTGACCTGTTTTTACATGAATTCCGTACCGATTGAAGAATATTGGCGTATGGTACGGAAAACGATGACAAGCTTTGCCATGAATTCCGTACCATTTGAGGAATATCATCATATGGTACGGAAAAAGCATAGAAGCTTTAACAGAATTTCCGTACCAATTGAAGAATATCGGTATTTGGTACGGAAAATGGAAACAAGCATTGGCTAGAATTCCGTACCATTCGAAGAATAACAGCATATGGTACGGAAAATGAAAACAAGCATTGACGAGAATTCCGTACCAAACAACAAAAACCGACGAACGGTACGGAAAATGGAAACAAGCATTGACAAGAATTCCGTACCAAACATCAAAAACAGACAAACGGTACGGAAAACGATGACAAGCTTTGCCTGGAATTCCGTACCATTCGAAGAATATCGGCAATTGGTACGGAAATCGTTGATGTCATCTGTAATTTGTGACAGCAACATTTGTGGACTGGTGTAATTTTTCTGGATTTTTACGTCAGATTAATGCCTTTTTTACCTTCATCTGCTATGATATAGACATGGAAGAAAATAATAAAAAAGAGCCTTTAGCAGACAGGCTCGGTGAAAAACTGCTTGGTGGCCTTTTATCCATGGGAATGGGTGGCATCTGGCTTATCACGATAATATTTGTAGCTCTTATAATTGCTGTTGGTTTTTTTCTCACATATGGGCTGTCGTCTGTACAGAGATTTTATGCTCTGATGATTGTCATAGCTGTAGTTATTGGACTATGCCTTATCTTTGCGATTCGAGGGATTTTTCGTAAGAATGCTATCCTCACAGTTGTACTAGCGGCGATCGCGGCATTCTTTATTTTTCGCCTCAGCCTGTATGTTCGGGATATACCGTATCTGAATGATCCCTGCACCAGAAGGCTTACAGGCATCACAGTTGATATGGAGGTTGATTATGATCCGGATCTGCACATGAATCATCATAATTACATCGTTAAGGGCTATGATGAAAATGGCGACTTGAAAAAACAACAAATCGACGTTACAGAATATGACAGTGCTATGGGAGCAAGTACAGCAGTCATCAGCTACCTGCCGCACACTAATAAAGTGATGCAGATCGAATTTTATTAATAGTGGCTTCAATCCTTTTTTTGTGATATCATTTTCTGGTATTCAAATAAGAATCGGAGCTTTTTTTATGCCTATTCAAAAAATAACCGCCTTCGTAAAAAGTGAAAGTGTTCTTGTGATTTCCGGCGTCCTGGCACTGATCTCGTGCTTTTTCACGCTGCCGTCTGCCGCTTATTTTTCATATATAAATTACAAAACTCTTGCCATCCTTTTCTGCCTGATGACAGTGGTAGCAGGTCTTCGCGCTATAGGAATCTTTGAAATCCTGTGTCATTTTCTGCTGAGCAGAGTGCGCTCAGTCAGATGGTTGATGCTCGTGATGGTGCTGCTCTGCTTTTTTCTAAGTATGTTTCTTACAAACGATGTGGCACTGATCACGCTTGTCCCGTTCACTCTGACACTGATGGAATCAGAAAAATCCAGCGGCAATTCCGAGAGGATGCTGATCCACGTCCTTGTGATGGAGACAATCAGCGCAAACCTCGGGAGTATGCTGACACCATTTGGGAATCCGCAGAATCTCTATCTATATACAGCGTATAATTTTTCAATGGGAGAATTCATAAAGCTGATGCTTCCTTATTCTTTCATCTCTTTAATTCTCGTGATTGCAGGGACATTATGCTTTCCTCTTGGAAAAATAAACGCTTCTTCCAAATCTGACTTTGCCTCTGAAATCAGCCTTTCAGAAAATCGCGGGCGTCTGATAGTCTATGTCGGTTTATTTTTCCTGAGTATCTTATCAGTATCAAGAATATTAGACTATCGTCTGGTTTTGATTTTGGTGATAGTCGCTGTGCTCATCTGTGATAGACGGAGATTTTTGAATGTCGATTATTCGCTGCTTCTTACCTTTGTGTTTTTCTTTATTTTTATCGGGAACATCGGCGCCATAACTCAGGTAGATAGTTTTCTTTCTTCCGTCATTCGTGGCAGAGAGGTTTTAGTTTCCATCCTGACAAGCCAGGTCACCAGCAATGTTCCGGCGGCTATTCTGCTTTCAGATTTTACTGAAAACGGTAAAGGACTTGTGATCGGTACGAACCTCGGTGGCCTCGGAACATTGATTGCCTCTATGGCAAGCCTTATCACCTATCGTTTCTATGCGCAGCGCAAAAATGCGAAAAATGGACGGTATCTCGTTTATTTTTCGCTGCTTAATGCGGCGTTCCTCGTGATTCTGTATCTGTTTTACATATTCATAAGACTTTATTAAAATGTGGCTTCAATCCTTTTTTTGTGATATCATTTTCTGGTATTCAAATAAGAATCGGAGTTTTTTTATAAAAAATCTTGAGGTGATTTTTACATGAAATCGTTACTACATCGTATCACAGCAATTCTGATGATTTCTGCATTTCTAATTCCTGTTTTTGGAGTACAGACCGATGCGTATGCGTCAAAGAATGATAAAACCGTGCTTACAATAGCTACGCCTCGAAGTGAACAGGATATGCTGAAATACAAGACTGGATTTGAGAAACGCCATCCTAACGTCCAGATAAACTATGTGTATTATCAGGATTACGATAATGATATCAATAAGAAACTGGCAGATGGTGATGATGTCGGAGATGTACTTATGCTGCCGTCAGGTCTTAATTCAGATCAAGTGACGAAGTATTTTCTGCCACTGGGAGATGTCACATCTCTGTCCACCAAATATAACTATATGGATCAGGCATGGCAGGTAAATTCTCAGGTTTATGGAATGCCATCTTTTGCGTATTTCTCAGGCTTTGTGTATAACAAGCGTATATTTGATGAGGCCGGCATAACGCAGTTACCGGAAAACACAGAAGAAATGCTCGAGGATCTCAAACAGATCAAATCCCTGACAAAGGCAATCCCTTTCTATACTAACGATAAGGAGGGCTGGGCATTGGCGGAATGGGAGGCATTTCCGTATATAGAGATGACAGGAGATGCGTCTTATAAATACAATGTTTTCCCTACTATAAAGAATCCTTTTGAGAACACCTCTGGACATAAAACAGTTTACAATCTGCTCTATGAAATAGTCGCTCAGGATTTGTGTGAGTCATCTGATTCAGAAATCACCTGGGATCAGTCGAAGGGCATGATAAACAATGGCCAGATAGCCTGCATGGCAATCGGTTCATGGGCTATGCCTCAGTTCAAGACAGCAGGCAGCAATAGTGATGACATCGGATTTTTTACTTTTCCAAATGAGGTAGATGGCCGCAAGTATGTAACTGTCACAACCGACAGGGCATATGCAATCAGCGCTAAAACCAGCCATAAAAAGCTGGCAAAGTCATATATCGATTACATGATCAATGATTCAGGCTTTGCAGCAGACAACGACTCGCTTTCTATTGTAAAAACTGATAATTATCCATCTGACCTGAGCAATATCGAAAATACCTATCCAATGACTCCAGTTCCGGCTTCTCAGGAATACGCGGGATGGTTTGATACACTCGCTGGGAATCTTAATATGTCAAGCGGTCAGATGCAGAAGGAGGTCATAGACGAGGCCAGAAAAAAGACCGGAAAGACTATTGATGATATTCTAAAGGAGTGGGACAAGTCCTGGGAAGAATTGCGATCTGACAGCATGAGTGCCACTGGCACATCAAATGAAATCCTTAGTGTCCTAAACAGCAATCAGGATAACAAGCAGGGGCTGGAACTGTCAGCTGACGAGAAGAAATATCTAAAACAGGTCGGGACCATTCATGTGGGTTATATCACTGATTTTGCGCCGTTTTCATATAAACAGAATGGCAGCATTGGTGGTATGTCGCGTGAAATCCTGAAATGGATATCGGAGGAGACCGGGCTCAAATACGAATACAAGGCTTATAGATCATTTAAAGAGATGGAGGATGATTTAAAAAGCGGTGCCATTGACATGATAGCGGCTATCGATTCTACTTCTAATGCAAATGACGCTATCCGTACATCAAAAAGCTATATCACAAGCTCTATAGTTATTGTGAAAAATCAACAGACCTCTGCCTCTGACCTCACAGATTTGAAAGTGGCGATTGCAAAGGATTCGGAGAGTAATCTGTATCAGGGCATTGAGAAATACAAGAATGCGAAAAATATACCGCTATCACTGCAGTATGTCAACCAGATGAAGGCGGATTATGCTATTACCAATTTTTATACTGCGTCTGACTATATCAGCCGTAATCATCTGACCAATCTGGAGATACTGCCGTCATCCATTAACGCGACTATTTCGCTTGGGTACAGCAATAACACTGATGCCAGACTGATTTCTATCTGCAATAAATGTCTTTACCTGCTGCCAGCAGCGCAGAGCAACATCTATCTGACGAACGCTATGAATTCTCACACGGAGAATGTAAATCTGCTTACCTTTATCCGGGTTTATCCGATTCAGAGTGTGATATTTATGCTTATCGTATTTGCAATAATCGTAACGGTTATTCTTTATATCCTTCGTCAGAAGAATAAGTTTGCGAATCTCTATGAAAAAATGTCTGAGACAGATCCTCTGACAGGCCTGTACAACCGAAATGGCTATGAGAAATCGATTGGTCTCATGGAGAAAAAGCCGTATATTTTTGCAATCTTTGATATCGATAATTTCAAGTCCGTAAATGACAGCCTTGGTCATCAGGGAGGAGACAATGCCCTTAAGTCCACGGCTGAAATAGCGATAGATTATCTGGGAAATAAGGGGAATCTGGCGAGATTCGGCGGAGACGAGTTCCTGATCTGGGCGCATGCTGATAAAATCGGAGATCCTGCAGAATTCATGCAGGGCCTGATTAAAAAGATGTACCGTGATTTCGAATTCCGTGGCCACACGATAAAGCTTTCAATCAGTCTTGGAGCAGTAGTGGCAGGCGCGGGATATCCTGCCGAAAACGCATTGAAGGCTGCCGACAAGAACCTGTATCAGGTAAAAGAGAATGGCAAAAACAACTGCCTGGTTACTGACGTGGAAGAGGTTCTTTCTTGAAAAAATAAACGCCAACACAGAATTGTGCGAGCCAGTGAGTGATGAGGAGTATTACAAGCTCTGATAAAAAAACAGTGTCATGGATATCATTTTCCTGACAAAATAGAAAAGCACCTCTGATTTACTTGAGTCAGAGGTACTTTTTTTGCTAAATTTGAAGCAAGTTAAATTATGGCCTGAAAACGTTGAAAATACAGGATTCTTGCCTTCACCCAATACAAAAATGATTGAGCTCAGCAAGTTAAATTTATCATCATAGCTGTTTGCCATCACTTTGTCAGATTTCATTATGCCCATATAGGAATGTATTTCATGTAACGAGGTGCAGTATCCGGATCGGCTGGCTTGATAAGGTTCTGATTGATTGTATCCTTTATCAGCCTTGAAATACTAGCGGCGCCAGAACTGCTGAGACCAAATCGCTCACGTAAAGAGGCATTGGACATCTGCTCACCCTGCATGAATTGAATGCAGGCGTGAAGATAACATGCCCAGATACGATCATTTAAAGGGATATCAGCAAATTTTGTCTGGCCATAAAGAGTGACTCTGGTATCATTTGCGTAAGTTGTCATCCGAGGAGCAGGCAGCTGAGCATATTCACAGGCCAGTACCATTTTGTCCCAGCCTGTTCCGGCTTCTTCACATATATGAAGACGACGCATAAGTGAGGCCAGTTTTTCATTCCTTGATCGAGGTGGATTATCAAGGATTCGAATGGTATCGACAAGTGGAGAACCAGGGTTGGTGATTTCAATTCTGCCAGCAAATACTTCCACCATTGGCCCACTTCCTCTTACACTGAAATCCTGATGAATCAAAGCATTTGCGACAGCTTCTCTGATTGCGATTTCGGGATAGGCAGTGATTTTTGTCCTGATGCCGCTTTGTGGGATGGCCTCCTGAGAAGGCAAAAGAGCATAAAGGTATTGTAAAGCATTTTCAAATCCAACTGCATATCCGGAGAGAATAGTCTGTTCCTTAAGCATTTCCATGCGACTGTTATCTTTGTACTGGATAATCCTCAGTGCCTTTCTTGACAGTGAAGAAAATGCTGTCAGATCCTTCGCAAACAAAACTGCTCCAAGATTTGTAATGGTATAGAGACCATTGTCTTCGTGCTTAAGAATTCCTTCCTCTATCAGATAGTGAGCTATCGAATCAGAATCAGATGGCATTTTCTGACCACTCAGATCGAAATAGGCTGATACCTGAAGCATTTGAAATGCATCAGACAGAGTGAGATTCTCAATTGCTGGATTTTCTTCAAATCTGATGCTGCGGAGCTTATCTAATTTTGTTCCACAAGTGAAATCATGCGTTATGCTCATAATATTTCCCTCAGTATTGTGATTCGTTGCCTGCGGTTCTGCTCCTGTTTGGCAGCTGGGAGATCACGATTCCTGCGAACATTATCGCGCAGCCTGCGAGCTCGCGGCTGGTGAGAGTCTGGCCCTGGAAGAGAAAACCGCCGATGGCTCCGAAAACACTCTCGAGGCACATGATAAGGGAGGCCGCTGTAGGATCGAGTCCGCCCTGTGCTATTATCTGAAGCGTAAAGGCTATTCCACTTGAAAAAATACCCGCAAATAGTATTGCTGGAAGAGCTGCCACCACATTATCCATGGCTGGCAGTCCTTCAAACAGCATAACAATCGTGGAGATTATTCCCTGAGTCAGTGTCTGATAAAATGAAAGTCTTATGCCATCTATCGAATATCCGAAATAATCGACGCAGAGAATCTGAACTGCCCACATAAGAGCACTAATCAGCATGATCAGATCACCCGGGTTGATGCTCTCTGGTCCGTTCGCAAAGGAGAGCAGATATAACCCTACGACTCCCAGTCCGACTGCAACCCATACATGTGCCTTTGGGAACTGTCTCCTGAATACGCAGGTGACCGGCACGAAAATTACATAGAGTGCCGTGATGAAGCTTGCCTTGGCCGTTGAGGTATATGCGATCCCGACCTGTTGAATAAATGCAGCAAAAAAAAGCGCTGTTCCGCAGATAAGTCCTCCCAGCAGATAGTGCTTTCTCATCGTGCGATTTTCAGGCTGGCCAGTCGGAAGACCTTTTGCTATTTTCTGCCTGTCGGCTATTTTTATCACAAAGATTAGAAAAATACACGCTATCCAGCTTCTCAGTGCGACAAAAGAGCTGGCATCTATATGGTCTGCACCCATATCCTGGAACGCAAAAGTAAAGCCCCATAGTGCTGCGGCAATCAGTAATAGAAGTGCGGAGAGCGGGTTGTTTTTCTTCTCGGCCTGCTTGTATCCGACCGGAGTCAGATCAATGTCGGTCCTGCCGCAGACCTTGTTATCTACATTCCGAAATGTCTGTGACATAATTTTCCTTTCTCTTCAGCTGTGTGGCTGCAGGAAGAACTTTCCTGCGATTTTTTCAGTGCGGATTACATTGCAGAAGGCAGCTGGGTCGATCTCTTTTATTTTTTTAATGACACGAGCCTCCTCGGCAGCGCCGATTACAGAGTAGACGATCTTTCTCTCGTTTTTCTCGTGGGAACCGATACCGTCTATTATCGTGCCGCCGTGGTCGGTCTGCGCGTAGATCATCTCACAGACATCATCGGGCACTTTTGTGATTATCAGGAGGGTTACCTGCTGGTAATTCTGGTACATGATGTGCTCGACCTGAGTTGTGGCGAACTGGAAGATAATGGAGTAGAGCGCCTTGTCCCAGCCGAAGAGAAGACCGGCGATCAGGAGAATCACGACGTTAATACCAAGGATCACATTGAAGGAGTCCTGTCCTGTTTTCTGTGATATGAAAATCGAGATAAAGTCAGTGCCACCTGTTGTAGTATCGTTTCTCAGGCAGAGTGCGATCGCAAAGCCGTTAATGATGCCACCGAAGATGCTTATCAGAAGAGTATCGTAGGTGATCACGTATTTCGGCAGCATATCGGTCAGCACTGAGGAGAGTGCGATAACGCAGAGAGAGGTGCCGGTGAATTTTTTGCCGATGAAACGAAAGCCTATGTAGATAGGGAAGGCATTTATCACAAGGTTTAGAGGAGTGTATGGGACACTGATACCTGCGAACTTTGCAAGTGACCGTTGTATCAGGAGTGCCAGACCGGTCGCTCCTCCGGGCACAAGGCCACCAGTGGACACAAAGGTGTTGATATTTATCGCAAGCAGCAGTGAGGCCGCTGCGATTACAAAAATCTGTTTAATTATTGTGTATTTTTTATTTTTCTTCATTCGTTTATTATAGCTGAAACGTGGATTTTTACAAGAGATTGCGACAAAGGGAGTGCAGGTGAGGCTGTTTAAGGATGCGATTCACGTGATCATGGAGAAGCCGGCAAAGAAGGGCTCCGTTTCCTCATTTCAGGCACTGATGTTTTTGTGTGGGGAGATATTTTTTTAAGAATTTTCTTTAGAGTTTTCAAAAATTTAACCAACATTTATGCGCATATTCCTTGATTTTACTGGATTTTTGACAGATTTATGCTATAATGTCTAGTTGTCTGCGTAAAAAGCAGCAAGGAGGAATTTTTTCTTATGAAACGTATTCAAGGGCTTGACGGACTTCGTGCCATTGCAATCATTGGTATCATAATCTATCATTTGCTGCCCTCTTTCCTGCCAGGAGGATTTCTCGGAGTAAATCTGTTTTTCGTGCTGTCCGGATTTCTTCTGACATATACTAGCTTAAATGATATACATGGCAAGGGCTTTACCGTCCTTAATTTTTATAAAAAACGTGTTCTGCGCATTTATCCTGCTCTGATTCTTCTCGTACTGACGGCGTGCTTTTTCGCATGGATCTTTACGCCGAATGCGATGTACGGTATGCGCAGGGAGGTTATGTCCATTTTTCTGGGATATAACAACTGGTGGCAGATAAGCAGAAACGCGTCTTATTTTGCCAGGATTTCATCTGTATCGCCATTCACTCATCTGTGGTGCATTGCAGTTGAGCTCCAGTATTATCTGGTGTGGCCGCTGCTTCTTATGATCTGTCTCCTGCTTGAGGTGAAGGCACATTTCAAATCAGAGTATTTTCTTCTGATTCTTGCCGGTGTGTCATTTGTGGAAAGCATAATTCTCTTACGCCCGGGCCAGGATCCGACAAGAGTTTACTATGGCACAGATACGAGAGCCTATGCACTGCTTGTGGGCAGCGCACTTGGTTTTATCATTGAGCGAAAAATAAGAACCGGAAACCGAAGCGTGAAACAGGCTCCCGCTTTCACAAGGATGATTGCAGAAATTGCTTTAGGGTTAGCGCTTCCGGTGATGCTTGTATTTTATTTCTTTGCTGAGGGACAGAGCATTCTGACTTACCGTCTCTTTATGCCGCTTACTGTGCTTCTTTCAGTCTGCGTCATCTACCTCTGCGCTGATACTGACATTCAGGTTATACGTCTGCCTAAGCTTGAATTTCTTCAAAAATTAGGTGCGTACAGCTACGAGGCTTATCTGGTGATGTTCCCGGTGATAAGCATTGTTACGCGTACGGTAAGAACCTCTTCCCGTGTTCCGGTGGTCGTGCTCTCTGTTGTACTTATCATAGCAGGCACGTTCTGGCTGCACCAGGTAACCACCAGCCTTTTCAAGAAAGATAAATCTGTTTCATCTGTCAGGAGGTCTGTAAATTGAACAGACGTGATTTAAATAAAAAAACAAAGCTTTTTACAGTTAAAAATATCTGTATAGCAATTGCGGTTATTTTTGCAATAGGTGGTGTCATTTCCCTGGTACTTGCTCCAAAGAAATCTGAAAGCCCTGACGAAACGAACCTCAAGAATGAGCTTAAGAGAAATGCTGCGATGCTTGATAAAAGAGCTCATGAGTCTGCTTCGGGTAACGCTGTTTCTACCAATTCTTCTGGTAAGACAGCTGTTGTAACCAAGTCCTCAGGTGAGACTGACAATGATAAAAAGGAAAAAATAGAAAGCTTCACGGCTATCGGTGATTCCGTTATGCTTGGCGCTTCTCCGGAAATCCTAAAGCTTTATCCTGACAGCGTTGTAGATGCAAAGGAGTCTCGTCAGGTAAGGCAGGCTCCGGATATAATTAAAGGCTTGAAAAAGAAGGGCCAGCTTAAGGAGACTGTTATTATTGCTCTTGGTCTGAACGGTCCTTTTTCAACAGATGTTGGTCAGAGTGTTCTCGATGCGGTAGGCTCTGATCATCAAATCTACTGGGTGCTTCCTTATGGAAACAGCGTCACCTATGTAAACGATGTTACCGATACGATAAAGTCACTTGCGCAGTCAAATACCAATCTTAAGATTTTAGACTGGCCGGCTGCCGCAAAGGACCATCCTGAGTGGTTCTATCATGATGGCATCCACCTGAAGCCATCGGGCCAGAAGGGCTACGCGAAGTGGCTGAAGGATGAACTGAATAAATGATGTATGATAGTGTCAGGAGATAGACTTCCTGGCACTTTTTTGTATGTGTGCGGATATCTCAAATGGTATGTAGATAAGCGCCATCACGATAAAAGCCATCGCAGCGTATGGGAGCAGATAGCCTGGGGTGCCAACCTTTGCTGCGAAAAATGAAAGCGGCGTGCCTGGTTCCGGCCAGTTTATGAACATGTAGTTGCAGTCGTTTATTTTGTCAAAAATATAAATCGGCGGTATGATGACAGCAAGAAATACTGCTTCATACCACAGGTGCTTCAGCCGCGGTTTTACCCTGTGGTCTATCAGAAGAAGAATAGGGTAGAGAAGCAGCAGCTCATGCCAGATGTAGCCGTAGATATTGAAGAAATTCCAAACCGGGTAGAAGGTCCAGTCAGGTAGCAGCAGGGCAAATACTGAGCCAGGTCCTAATAGGATTATGGCTATTTCTCCGAAGAATGATCTGGCTTTTTCGGATGGGAGAAATGATGTCAGCAAAAAGTCATAGACTGCAAGTCCGCAGAGGTGCAGAGGCAGCATGCCGATATTTGCCTGGTGGATAGAAAAGAGCACGATCCACTTGGAAGCTTCCATGCAGAGAAGAAATATTGGGATGGCTTTTAAAATGGCGTTTCTTTTTTGCTTTCCTGATTTAATGAAAATAATTGCGATGACAGCCATTATGATGCCAACGACCGCTAAGCAGGCAAAGTGGGTTTGAGAAAAGATTTCATAGCCGCTTCCAGCGGGGATATCTGTCTGATATTTGAAGAACAAGAAAATTCATCTCCTTAGTATTCAAATCCTATGTAAATCTATTATAAACTTCTTACAGGATAATGGCGAGGTTAGTTTATGCTTGTGCATGCTGTGTCAAGCTGAACTGTTTTATGCTTAAGTGCGCCGTGCCGGACACCAGCCCCATTCTATCGGGCGGCCCCACTACTGTCAAGAAAAACCGGCTGAAAAAATAGGAGATAAATTTTTGCGGAATGCTTATTGTTCTTTGTATTGTACGAAATGGTTTGTTCCGAAAATTACAATAAAATACTCCCATAAAGATTTAGCATTCTAACTATCAAAAGAGCAGCTGAGAAAAGACAACGACGTCGATTTGCTTAAGGGCAGAGGACGTCTTTTTTTGTCCTAAGGTTACTATTCACAGAAGCAATGCCGTGAATAGTAACATTCAAAAGCTGCACAACTGAACAAAGGAAAGCAATTGTATGGAAAGGAGACATCACGATGGCAGGAAGGATAGCACAGCATCCAATTCTTGGTACCCAGAATGAGGGAAAGAAGATTGTTACTTTCAGCTATGACGGCAAAGAGATGAAAGGTTATGAGGGTGAACCTATAGCAGCAGCCTTAAAGGCAAATGGCGTAATGGTTCACAGATATACAATGAAGCAGCACAAGCCGAGAGGAATTTTCTGTGCAATCGGCAGATGTACTGACTGTGTAATGGTCGTAAATGGTGAGCCAAACGTCAGAACATGCATGGAGCCGCTCGTAGAGGGCATGGATGTAAGAACCCAGTATGGTGTTAGTGATAAGCCATTTGATCAGCAGTAAGACCGGAGGAAAAGTAAGTAATGAAAATAGAAAGATTTGATTTAATAATTGTAGGCGCCGGTCCTTCAGGATTGTCAGCCGCTATTGAAGCAGCTAAGCGAGGCATGAAGGTTGTTGTATTCGATGAGAATGCCCGCCCGGGTGGACAGCTTTTCAAGCAGATACATAAATTCTTTGGTTCAAAGGAGCACAAGGCAAAAATAAGAGGCTTCCACATCGGTGAGCAGCTTCTCAAGGAGGCAGACGAAGCAGGAGTTAAGGTAGAGCTTAATTCTACAGTAATCGGCCTCTATCAGGACAGAGAAGTAGTAGTAAGAATGGGAGATGAGGTACATCACTTCAAGGGTGATGCAGTCATCATCGCTACAGGAGCAGCTGAGAACATGGTTCTCTTCGATGGCTGGAACCTTCCAGGTGTCATGGGAGCAGGAGCCGCTCAGACACTTATGAACCTCTACGGAGTAAAGCCAGGCGATAAGATCCTGATGCTTGGTTCAGGAAACGTAGGACTCGTAGTATCATTCCAGCTTATCCAGTGCGGATGCGATGTCGTAGCCTTAGTAGATGCGGCACCGAAGATCGGTGGTTACGGAGTTCACGCAGCAAAGGTGGCACGTACCGGAGTTCCGTTCTATCTTTCACATACAATCAAGAAGGTTGAGGGAGATGATCATGTAACAGGAGTTACGATCGGACAGGTCGATGATCATTTCCAGTTCATCGAGGGAACAGATAAGCACTTCGATGTAGATACAGTCTGTGTAGCCGTTGGACTTTCACCTATGTCACAGCTGCTTAAGATGGCAGGCTGCAAGATGGAGGACAATCCAAAGCGTGGCGGACAGGTACCAATCGTCGGAGAGTATGGCGAGACATCAATCCCTGGTATCTATTCAGCAGGAGATGTATCAGGAATCGAGGAAGCATCATCAGCTATGATCGAGGGACGTATGTCAGGAATCGTAGCAGCTGAGTATTTAGGATATATCTCAACAGAGGAGAAGGATGCAGAGCTTAAGAAGCTTCAGGCCTCACTTGATTCACTTCGTCAGGGAATGTTCGCACCGAAGAACAGAGGAAAGAACATCACAGAGACTGAAGAGGGAATAGAGGTTTCACAGAGCCTCTTAAAGAAGGGCTATGTAGCAGATGACGAGATAGAGAGATATCCTGGAGTCGTACACAAGGCAGGAATCCATCCTGTACTTGAGTGTACTCAGAACATCCCTTGCAACCCTTGTCAGGATGCCTGCAAGAAGGGATGCATCTCAATCGGAGATAACATCACATCACTTCCTATTTCAGTAGAGGACAGCACCTGCATCAACTGCGGTATGTGCGTAGCAAGCTGCCCGGGACAGGCTATTTTCCTTATTGATGAAGACACAGGTGACGGAAATGCTACAATCACACTCCCATACGAGTTCATGCCGCTGCCAGAGGTTGGCACCAAGGGCAAGGCACTTGGAAGAGACGGAGCGGTCGTATGTGACGCAGAGGTGGCACAGGTACGTACAAGCAAGGCATTTGACAGCACGAGCCTTCTTACAATCAAGGTTCCGAAGGAATATGCTATGAAGGCCAGATTTTTAAAGCAGCAGTCTAAGAGTCAGGAGGAAAAGTGATGAGTGAACTTAGCAACAGATCAAGAGATATAGGAGAGTTCGTTCCAGGGCCTGACGATGACATGATCGTCTGCCGCTGTGAGGAAGTAACAAAGGGCGAGATCAGAAAGGCTGTCCATGAGGGACTCTGGACCATCGCCGAGATCAGAAGATATCTGAGGTGCGGCATGGGCCTCTGCCAGGGACAGACCTGCGCAAAGCTGGTAAAGGGAATTGTAGCAAGAGAGTTAAAGTGCTCACCTGCACTTTTAGAGCCAGCTACTTCAAGAGCACCTATGAGACCAACAGAGATGCATGTGTATGCGGATGAGACGGAGGAAACAGATTTATGAAGACAAGTGATGTGATCATTATCGGAGCCGGGATCATAGGCAACTCATGTGCTTACTATCTGGCAAAGAGAGGCTATAAGGTAACTGTACTTGAAAAATCAGACATCATCGGAAATGGTGGTTCAAGCCGTAACGGTGGCGGTGTCCGTCAGTCAGGACGTGATCCGAGAGAGCTGCCTCTGGCTATGTACGGAATCGAGCACCTCTGGCCAATACTTTCCGAGGAGCTTGGATATGATGTAGAGTACCACAAGAAGGGCAACCTTCGTCTTGGAAAAACAGAAGCACACCTAAAGACATTAAAGAAGCTCGCAGATTCTGCATCAGCCTGCGGACTTGACGTCAGAATGATTAACGGCGATGAGGTAAGACAGATAAACCCATACCTCTCAGATGAGGTAATCGGAGCCAGCTGGTGTCCGACAGACGGACATGCCAACCCGCTCAAGGCTACACTTGCATACTACATGGCAGCAAGAAAGCTTGGCGTTGAATTTATCACCGGCGAGGATGTAAAAGAGATTAAAAAAATAAAAGGAAAAGCAAGACAGGTCATCACTCAGACAGATACCTATGAGGGAGATTATATCGTACTTGCAGCAGGTATGGCATCACGTGCTATCGCCGGAACTGTAGGAATCGATATCCCGATGGTAAGCAAGCTTATCGAGTGCCTTGTAACCGAGGCAGAGCCAAAGATGTTCGAGCAGATGCTCGGTACTGCAGAGGCAGACTTCTATGGACATCAGACCGACCACGGTTCATTTGTAATCGGTGGTTCAACAGGATTTGAGCTGTACAAGAAGGACAATGGCACCCCAATGAACTACAGTGATACAGTTCCATGTATCTGCCGTGGTATCATCAGATACATCCCGATGCTCAAGGACGCAAAGATCGTAAGAGCATGGGCTGGCTGGTCAGATAATATGAAGGACGGAGTTCCTGTAATTGATACAGTAAGTGAGGTTCCAGGTCTGATCCTTGCCTGCGGATTTACTGGACATGGTTTCGGAATCGCTCCGGGAGTCGGCACAGTGGTTTCACAGCTCGTAGCTGGTGAGAAGCCTGTCTGCGACATCTCAGGACTCAAGTATGACAGATTCTACGCAAAGGATATAAAGACAGCCTGATAAAAACTTCCAAAAGCTCATAAATAAAAACCGGTTCGGGACTATCCACAAATAACCCTGAACCGGTTTTTAATGTCTTCCTTTCTGCAGGGTAAGCGACTCGCGCGCTTTGTCAGTTGATTGCTTTATCCGTCATTATAGTTTAACGAATATGACTTTACAAGATTTTTAACAGCAGATTTCAACCGAAAAGACAGTTTATGCGAAATTATAGTATTTTTCGGCACTATTTGCTACAGAGTAAGTCCAATATCATGTGCATATACAGCTCTCTTGTGATAGTCACCTTCATTTATCAGCTTTTTGTACTGCATTGGTGTCATGCCGAGGTAGTGCTTGAAGTCTCTGATACACTGGGACTGGTCATAATATCCCAGGTCAGTCGCCCAGTCGGCAGCTTTCTCGTCGTAGCCGTAATTGATGAACTCAATCGCACGCTGAAGGCGGAGAATATTACAGAAGGTCTTTGGCGAAAAGCCCATCTCCTCCATGAAAACCTTCCTGATGTATCTCTCACTGTAGCTGGTCTCGACGGCTAAGTCGGAAACCCTTATCTGCCCATCAGCGTGGTAGATAATGTCACAGACAGCATCAAACAGGGCCTCTTTTCCGAAGGGCTTCGGCTGTTTTTTCTCAAGCCTGGTGTACTCTTTAAGAAAGAATCTGACTCTGTCCAAGAATTCGCTCCGCTCCGAAAGTCCCTTGAAATCAAAGCTTTCAGGGTAGTATTTCTCAAGCGGATGGCTGATTCCAATCAGATCTCTCTGGCGCAGCTCAAGACCTGTAGGATGAGTGCCCGGCAGAAACCTGACACCGAAGATGTCAGTCGCGTCGGTCAGCAGGTCATGCTCTAAGGTCAGCGGAGTGCCTCTGACAAAGGCCTTCATGCCGTCATCACCGTAATCAAAAAAGAAATCAATACAGCCATCCGGGATCGCCCGAAGCGGTGTATTTTTCTTTTTTCTTATCATGTAAAAATGAGAGATACCCATCTGCCTGTACGACTCCTGAATGAACTCGTCACTTGAGAGAACAAAAAACGGCTGGGTAGCTCTTAACTTTTCTCTTTTCCAGTTTTTATTTTCCATTGAAAACTCCAGATATGCCTTCGACATGTTCATGATAACACATAAAAATAAAAGCGGAACTGTTTTTTGAAAAGTAGTACCGATTTATACAATAATTGTTATAGATAAAATGACAAAATATGAGCAAATAAAGCGTTACTATTCACGGCATGCTTCTGTGGGTGTTCATGATGGACGCACTTGTGCGGACGATTGAACACCCACAGAAGCAATGCCTGTGAAACAGGAACCTCCCCAACAACCGCAGACTTTTAGCATCGAAGATGCGGCAAACGTGCGTAAGCGCGGTTGGTCTGCGGTCTGATTGGGGAGGTGCCGTGAATAGTAACAACAAACAAGGAAAAGACAAAGACGTCACAGAAGTCAGGAACACCCTGCTCTGTGGCTTTTTTCTTTTTTAAGAAGCTTTTGCAAAGTATTGTAAGGAGGCATAACAAATGAGTGAATACCCAGCAGTTGACTTTTTATTTTTAAACGAGGATGACATGGTTAAGGCCGGTGTTACAGATATGCACGGCTGTGTAGACGCTATGGAAGAGGTTTTAAAGCTCCTTGACTTGGGAGACTTCATGATGGGCGGCGAGAACCACTACTCACATGGTACAAAGCTTGCATTCCCGGCAGAGTCACCATTCCCTGAGATGCCATCAGGAAAGGGAGAAGACAGAAGATTCATGGCTATGCCGGCTTACATCGGCGCGCCATTCGACAATGCCGGTGTCAAGTGGTATGGATCAAACATGGAGAACAAGAAGAAGGGCCTTCCTCGTTCTATCCTGATGTTCACTCTTACAGATAAGGACACAGGAGCTCCGAAGGCTTTCATGTCAGCAAACCTTCTTTCAGCTTATCGTACAGGAGCTACAGCTGGTGCAGGCTTAAGACACCTGGCAAAAAAGGACTCAAAGATCGCAGGAATCTGTGGACCTGGAGTTATCGGAAGAACAACCTTCGAGGCAATAATGGATGCCTGCCCTGAGATCGAGCTGGTCAAAATCAAGGGAAGAAGCCAGAAGGGTATAGACGAGTTCACTGAGTTCGCCAAGGAGAAATATCCGAATGTCAAGGTTGAGTCAGTTCCTACTCTTGAGGAGTGCGTAAGAGATTCAGATGTCGTTGGATTTGCTGCAACAAGCGGTCACGACTTAAGCAAATATCCAAAGGTTGAGAAGGAATGGGTTAAGCCTGGCGCTACAATTGCCTGCCCTGGTGGAGTTGAGTTCGATAAGGATTTCCTCGTAAATGACTGCACACTTGCTGTTGATGCACTTGGACTTTATAAGGCCTGGGCTTCAGAATTTCCTTATCCTACATACGGAAATGTCACAATGGTTGGAACCAAGTTCATGGATATGGAGCATGAGGGCATGATCACTGATGACGATATCAAGGATGTCGGAAAGATCATCAATGGAAAGCAGAAGGGCAGAGAAAAGGATGATGAGATCATCATTTACTCTGTAGGTGGTATGCCTGTAGAGGATGTAGCGTGGGCTACAGTATGCTACGAGAAGGCCGTAAAGGAAGGCATCGGAACCAGGCTTCACCTCTGGGATAAGCCACTTATGTGCTGATAACAACTTAACATTACTACATACAGGCAAAGAAGCCGTCAGAGGAAGAATCTGGCGGTTTCTTTTATTTTTTCAGGAAAAGTAAGAAAGGAGACCCCGTATGAAGCATTTAGTCATTACGATAGGCTGTGAATACGGAGCTGGAGGACCTCAGATAGGAAAAATGCTCGCTTCCGCGCTTGGATTTGAGTATTACGACAGAGATCTCGTAGACAGCGTAGTAGCAAGGATCGGAGTAGAAAAGGATCTGGTAGAGAAGGCCGATAAGGAGAAAAATGTACATTATTCTTTCGACACGACTCTCGGACCAAGGTACGCAAACCTCACCAACCGTGTTATTTCAGCACAGTTCCAGGTAATCCATGAAATGGCGGAGAAATCCTCCTGCATCATCATCGGACGAAGCGGAAACTATATCCTTCAGGATAGAGATGATGTACTAAACGTATTTATTTATGCTCCACTGGAAACAAGAGTCCGTTCGGTTATGGAACAGGAAAAAGTAAACCAGAAAAAGGCTGAAGAGATCATCTCATACAACGATGAACAGAATCATTCCAGACACAAGTATATCACCGGAACCTACAGAGGTGACAGAAAGGGACGCCATCTCTTAATAGACAGCAGTGTTCTTGGCTGGGAAAAGACAGCACAGTACCTGCTGATGATGGTTGAAATGCTTGAAGAAAAGTAGAGGTAGTGTATTATGGCAGAAAAAAAGTCACAATTCGATAAAGTATTCAGTTCCTGGGATATTCTGGTAATTGCCTTCGGAGCCATGATTGGATGGGGATGGGTCGTACAGAGCGGAAGCTGGATCGACAAAGGCGGTGTCATCGGCGCCATGCTTGGATTCCTTCTTGGCGGCGTCATGATATTTTTCATAGGTCTTACCTATGCGGAGCTTACACCGGCAATGCCTGAGTGCGGCGGTGAGCACGTCTTCAGTATGAGAGCGATGGGCCCTTACGGTTCATTCGTATGTACCTGGGCCATCATCCTCGGATATGTCAGCGTTGTATGCTTCGAGGCCTGCGCTTTCCCGACGATCATCTCATATCTGTGGCCGGGATTCCTGAAGGGCTATATGTACACAGTAGCAGGATTTAAAATCTACGCTTCCTGGGTTGCAGTGGCAGTTGTCTTCGCTTTCTTTATCACGATAATAAATATCCTCGGTGCAAAGACAGCAGCTATTCTTCAGACCATTCTTACCGTAGCCATTGGTGCTGCAGGAATCGCTCTGGTTGTAGCATCTCTTTTCACCGGCTCTCCATCAAATCTTGACGGACAGGTATTCGAGGGTGGAACTACAGGTAACATCCTTAAGAATATCATTGGTGTAGCCGCAGTCAGCCCGTTCTTCTTCATTGGATTCGATGTAATACCGCAGGCCGCTGAGGAGATCAATGTTCCGTTAAAGAAGATCGGAAAAATGCTTCTTCTTTCAATTGTCCTCGCGATAAGCTTCTACGCTCTTGTAATTTTTGCCGTAGGCTTCGTAATGGATAAGGGTGCAATCGCTACCTCATATGCAGGGACAGGCCTCGTTACAGCAGATGCCATGGCAAAGGCTTTCCACAGTGAGGCGATGTCAAAGGTAATCATCATCGCCGGTATGTGCGGAATCATCACTAGCTGGAACTCATTCATGCTTGGTGGCAGCCGTGCTATTTATTCTATGGCTGAGTCATACATGGTACCAAGAATCTTCAAGAAGCTTCATCCTAAGTACAAGACACCTACAGTTGCCATCTGGCTTATCGGAATACTTAGTATGCTCGCTCCTTTTGCAGGAAGACAGATGCTTGTATGGGTTTCAGATGCCGGTAACTTCGGATGTGTCCTCGCTTACTGCATGGTTTCTGTTTCGTTCCTTATCCTGAGGAAAAAAGAGCCTACCATGGTTCGTCCTTACAAAGTAAAAAATGGTATGCTCTGCGGTACTATTGCCGTGATCATGTCAGGACTTATGCTTCTTCTCTACATCATCCCGAATTCGGGTGCTTCTCTTATGCCACAGGAGTGGGGGATCGCAGGAGGCTGGTTTATTATCGGAATCTTCTTCGTCGCCGGCTGCAAGGCCGAGTACAAGGATAAGTTCGGCTACTATGCTCCTCTTTACAATAAGGAGATCGCCACAGAGGAAGAGAAGGAGGAGGCTGCCGTTGCTGCCTGGAGCGTTGAGCAGGCAATGGAGAGAACTGAGACCAGGGAAGCTGTAGATGAGATCCCTCTTATGGCAACAGACTTCAGCTACAGTCTCCCGGTAAACCTTCAGTTCGGTCCTGGAAAAGTAGCCGGTGTCGGAAAGATTGCAGCTGCCTATGGTAAAAAGGCTCTTATCGTTACCGGAGGCTCAAGCGCCAAGAAGTCTGGTCTTTATGATAAAGTAAAAGGACTCCTGGAAAAGGAGGGAATGACCACAATTCTGTACGACAAGGTCACTCCAAATCCTCTGACTACAACAGCCATGGAAGGAGCCCAGTTCGCAAAGGACAATGGGGCTTCAGTAGTTGTAGCTGTCGGCGGCGGAAGTGTAATGGATGCTGCCAAGTCGATCGCATTCATGGCTGAAAACAGTGGCGATATATCGGATTATATATTTAACAGAAAGACAAGCGATAAGGCTCTGCCGCTGGTGCTTATTCCTACTACCTGCGGTACAGGATCTGAAGGAAATGGATTTGCAGTTCTGACTGATCCTGCTACAGGAGATAAGAAGTCACTCAGAACACCAGCCATTGTGGCAAAGGCCTCAGTTATCGATCCTGAGGTAATGACCACCATGCCAAAGAAGGTTCTGGCTTCGGTCGGATTCGATGCCCTCTGCCACTGCATCGAGGCTTACACAGCAAGGAAGGCACAGCCTCTTACAGACGCTCTTGCCCTCTATGCTATACCTCTTATCTATAAGAACCTCGTAAAGCTCTACACAGGTGAGGATACAAGCATTGAGGCTTGGTCAGCTCTTACACTTGGAGCCACGATCGGCGGAATGGTAATAAATACCGCAGGTGTAACCTTAGCCCACGGCATGGAACACCCTGTAAGCGGTAAGGTCGATGCTGTTCACGGAAATGGTCTTGCAGCTCTTACGCCGATAGTAATAGACGCAGAGTACGCTTCAAACCGCGTGAAGTTTGGCCATCTCGCAAGAATGCTCGGTGGCTTCACTGCAGAGGACTGCTCTAAAAAGATCAGTTCTCTCCTTGAAAAATTAGACCTGAAGGTCACTCTTACAGACCTTGGCATAAAGAAGGATGATATCTCCTGGCTTACAAAGAACTGCCTTAAGGTTTCTGCAGGAAATATCGAAAATACACCGGGCCACTTCACAGAGGCTGATATCAGTAAGCTCTATGAGGCTGCACTGTAATGTGTTATTAAATTAATTTGTAAGAATAAAAACGGGATCCCACTTTTGATGGAATCCCGTTTATTTTTTCAAAAATGTACCAGAGAAAAATATCAGTGAACGAGGTGGGCGTTGTACTCCATGTTCAGCTCGCGGATCTCCTTCTCGCCGTCGATGTACGGCTGGTAGAAGCTGTCCACGTCACCGCCGCCGAGGTTGTCACATCCATTGCAGAACTCGCAGGTGTGTCCGCAGGATGATAAGGCTCTTTGAACAATCCTGATTCTCTCTTCCCTTGTAGTATCCTTTATAAGTATCGATTTCATCAAACAACTTCTCCTTTCGTAATACTTTTCCAGATTAATCCGCTTCAGGAACTGCGGCTTTTCTGCTGTTGATTATATTACGAGGATTTTACATAAGCGTCAAGAAAAGACTTTATAAATTAGCTTCGAAGATATTTTCTTTACAAGAAAAAATGCTAGTTATATAATTATCAGAGAATTTTTATAAATAATACATTTGGTAAAGGGTATGTTTAATTTTTTAAAAAATAAAAGAAAAACAGGAAAAAGAGCAGCAGCTGCTTTAATCATCTTATCGATGTGCTTCATACTTGCAGGATGCGGGTCGATTTTTGGTTACAAGAAGACGGAAGTCCCAAAACTAAAAACACTTAAGACTGCATCAGATGCAGAAGAAGAAACGGAAACCGAATCGGATGCATCTGTAGAAACTGAATCGGATGCGGAGATTGATACGGCATCGGATGGTACATCTGAGGCAGAGACTGAGGAAGAGCAGGAAGACACCTCTGAAAGTACCATGAATGGATATGTGATCGCTATCGATGCCGGACATCAGTCTCATGCGAATAATTCACAGGAGCCGGTCGGGCCAGGAGCTAGCAAGACGAAGGCTAAGGTTTCTGGAGGAACGAGCGGAGTGGCTACTGGACTTCCTGAGTACAAGCTTACACTTCAGCTTGCCCTTAAGCTTCAGACTGAGCTTGAGAACAGAGGCTATGAGGTAGTGATGACGCGAACCTCAAATGATGTAGATATCAGCAATTCCGAGCGCGCTCAGATAGCAAACAAAGCAAATGCCAATGCCTTTATCAGGATTCACGCCAATGGCTCAGAGAATTCGTCAGTCAGTGGTGCCATGACTATCTGCCAGACATCCTCAAACCCTTACAATGGACAGCTTGCAGGCCAGAGCAAGGCACTTGCCACAGATGTCCTGGATTCTCTGGTTTCATCGACTGGCTGTCACAAGGAATACGTCTGGGAAACTGACACGATGAGCGGAATCAACTGGTGCAGTGTGCCGGCAACTATCGTCGAGGTCGGCTACATGACGAATCCATCAGAGGACCGTCTTCTCTCGACAGACAGTTACCAGGACAAAATCGTCACAGGCATAGCGAATGGAATTGATGAATTCCTGAATAAATAAGATTCGGGTGCAGGCCCTTCGTTTGCGTATTTTGTCTGCAAACGAAGGGCCTGCACAGTTTTCACTATATTGCGATGATTAATCCCCCTCCGAATGTCAGTGCCAGGCACTCTTTAGGTAAAATCGATCTGATGGATCTGATTGCCAGAATTATTTGAAGGTGAGATTGAAGCACTTCATAAAATGTGCGGCAGCACTCAAAAGCGCCTCATGAAATGTGCAGTCTTGTTCGAAAGTGCCTCATAAAATGTGAAGATTAACATAAAAGTGGCTCATGAAATGTGAGAGCATACATTGAAGTGCCTCTTATCCGATGTAAAGGTTCCTGCATATGTGAACATACTCTATCAGATTATCTATTCTATTTCTTAATCTGCACTCCTGCAGAGGTTGACTGTCCTGCAGCTATTGTGCCGTTGTAGGACTCGTTTGTTACAGCAAGAGTTGTTCCTGATACCTTGTATATACCATTCCAGCCACTTACGACGGTGATTTTTTTACCAAAGTCATAGCTTAGGTTCCAGGATGTAATATCGCTATCAGAGGTGTTTGTGACTGTGATATCATACTGGACTACAGTTTTGCCATCCTGTTCCCAGCTGCTTGATGGCTTCATCGTGTATTTGATGGAACCTGAAGTGCCTGTGATGACTTTTTCTCCTGTGACAGCGGAGGTGTTGGAATCAGAACTGTTGCTACCAGAATTTCCTGTATCGGAGCTATCAGAATCAGGATTGTCATAATCATACTTTGTAGTGTTAAGGACGGAAGCATTCTTGCCGGTAAGCGTCTTGAAGAGCCACTTCCCTGATTTTCTCAGGTCACTGTTTTTAAGTCCAGAGGTCTTATTGCATGATGGCAAAAGCATCGAGGCGGACTCATCCTTGTTACTCAGGCTCCACATGCAGTATGAGATACCATATTTATTCAGAGTCTTGATCCAGGTATTTGCGCTCTTTTCATCGATTGTGCCATTACCTGATGCGTCGCAGATTCCGAATTCAGTAACGAAGATTGGAAGCTTTTTCTTTACGGCAGCAACCATTTTGTTCCTCAGGTAGTCCTTATGGGTGGCTGCATAGAAATGCAGAGTGTACATCACATTCTTGTATTTGAGCGGGCTCGCAGCGGCCTTGTCCACATCCTGAGACCAGGTAGGAGTGCCAACGATGATCACAGCATCCGGATCATTTTTCCTGATGACCTTAATTACGGAGTTGGCGTATTTTTTGATGTCATCCCACGAGGTATTGCCATTTGGTTCATTGCAGATCTCGTAGATCACATTCTTGGATTTCTTGTACTTCTTAGAGATGTATTTAAAAAATGCCTTCGCTTCTTTTTTATGCATGTTCGGGTTGTTATCACTTAAAATGTGCCAGTCGACAATCACATACATATCAGCCTTCGTCGCATAATCAATACCATTGCAGACGAGCTTTTTTAAATCCTTCTGGCTGCCACCCGAAGTGTATCCGTTGTATTCGGCAGTGTACATAGCAAGCCTAATAACGTCAGCGTTCCATTTCTTACTGAATTCTTTAAACAGCTTTTGATTCACATACTGTGGGTACCAGTTGATGCCGTGTGTACTGATACCACGGAGCTGAACTGCCTTGCCCTTGGAGTTTACGAGGCGGCCCTTTTTCACTTTGAGAGCGCCATCCTTCGAAGGGCGGGCAATCGATTTATAGGATATTTGCTTTTTGTCAGAGGTCTTTGTCGAAGACTCAACTGCAGCATTTTTTTCCTTGGAAACTGTTTTCATAGAACTCCTTTCTAATGAGGCATCGCTTGTAGAAACACTGTCCGCAGAAGCCGTCTGCGCGCTTCCGTTGGAACCGCATCCAATCGATGAAAATAGAAATACTCCCGCGAGCAGTAATGCCCAGATTTTTTTGGAAAAAGTTTTCATCATAGGTCACCTTCTTTAAATTATTTTATTACTATACCGCTTTGTTTGCAATCAGAAAGCTTTCTTCAGTTAATCAATCGAGATTTATATACTTCGCATAAGCATATGAAATTATCTGTCCTTTATTAGTTTCTGAATAGCCTTTCTCATTATGAGAATATCTCGAAATCTCAGCAGAACCAAAATCTGCAAATTTATCAGATACTCGTTTCAACACAGAAAGCTCAGATTTTGATAAAATGCCAGTAGGCATTTTTTCGTCTGCGATAACCTTATGCTTCTCATAACCATTGTCAAAATCTATTTCGATATGTGCGATATGATCGGCAGCCATCGCTCCAAATAGAAAATCATAATTCTCAGGTACAGGGCCATATGGCAGATGTACATATCGAGCTCCAGATATAGAAATTCCATTTTCTTTATAGAAAATCATGTCTGAATAATTCATTAGCTTCATCAGCTTTGTTTTCAGTAATTCTGCGCCTCTATGTGCAAAGAATAAAACCATCGAGTAGAATTTATCGTAATCAAAGGTTTTATACCCATTTTCTTCACTAGGCAGTTTTGCAAAAAGTAAATCCAAAAACTTTCTTTCAATTCTATGCTCGTTACTCTGCTCCAGATGCTCCACTGTTATTAATAATTTATTCTTTTGACTGCTACCAAGAGTAACTTCGTTCTCGGTCAGATATGTCTTCATATTCTCAGGGTCGCGTAAAAGCAACAACAGGCTGTTATGCGCTTTATCCTGTAAAGATCCATTTTCATATCTGTAAATGGTTTTGTCTCCCCAATTCAACAATCTCGAAAATGCACGCTGACTGAGGCCATACTGTTCTCTGATCTCTTTGATCTCCGCCGGAAGAAGAAGTTTATGTCTTTTGCGATACTTATTATATGCGCTGACAAGTGTGGCAGTATCAAGCTCTTCAGAATAAAGCTCTTCCCCGCAATTGGCACATATCAATACCTCAGCGTCAACATCTATTGGTTCACCATATACTTCATAGGTCTCTTTTTTATGTACAACTTTGGTTTCTACTTCTTTTCCGCAATTTTCACAGTATCTCTTCATTGATGTCACCTTCTCCAAGTAAATCAATCCTCATGAAAACTAAGACACTTCAAAATATCTGATCCTTTTTCATGTACAATTTTAAGCTTTATATAAAATCGTACGCCATCGACCTTCTTTATAAACTCCCAGATATCTCCTGGCCGATTTGGATCATAATCCTGTTTAGGTCCTTTATAGTAATTCTCAACTACCAAATCTATAATCTCATCCTTCACATCAACAGGTAATAATCCATGCTTTGCCAGAGATTGAAGATTTTTCCGCCTGGGTACAAAGTCAAATTCACCTGACGAGGCCAATTTTTTCACCCGGGCAAGATATTCGGTAATGTCATCTCTACTTGCCTTCCCATCCATAAATCAACCTCCGTATGATTATATTATACAGAGTAAATTTCATATGTCAAGAAAAATGCGGTCATATGACCGCAAATAATAATGCGCATAAAAAACCGGAGATTACTTTTGGAAAGTAATCTCCGGAGACTTTTACATCATAATAACTGAATTATAGCTTATTTGATATTCTTGTATTTTTCGAATTTAACGTTGTCGTAGGTTCCCCAGGTTCCGCCGCCTGCCTTGATTCCAAGAGTGATTGTAACCTTGTTTTTACCTTTCTTTATCATGGACTTAGTTATTTTTATGCTCTTTACTTCAGGAGTAGTCCATTTCTGCCAGCCGTAGAGGCTGTCCTTCTTGGTGTAGGATTTTCCGTTTACTTTTGCGGTGAGGTAAGCGTAATCCTTTTTACCTGTGAATTCACCGCTGGTTACCATGGAGAGCTTGTAGATACCAGGAGTCTTTACAGTAACAGTCTGTTTTGCTGTAAAAGTAAAATCCTTCTCAGCCCAGAACTTAAGCGCTGCGTGGCCATCGTAGATATTGCTTGAATCGCGTTCTACACTTAAGGCATTCTGAGTGGACTTTGTAGTCCAGTTCTTGAAGTCAGTGGTGTCTTCGAATCCAGCGTTCTTTAACAGGTTTTTGTAAAGAAGCTTTACTTTTCTTGTAATCTTCTTTCCATCTACAGTTCCGGAAATCTTATAGGTCTTGCCGTAATTCTTTGAACTTTTTCTTGCTTTGTTATAGTTCTTGATATCCTTTGAGCTCCAGTTAATAGAGACATCAGCTCTCTTTCCGCCCTCGTAGTAGACTACGGCGCTTCCAAGCTGATTGGATGTAAGTGCTATGCCGGCATCAAGTGAGAGAGTAGAGGTATCATATTTCACATTCTTTACAGTGAGGTCTTCCTTGATTGTAGAAGGATTAAAGTTCTTGTCAAAGGCTTTAATAGAATCTAGAGCTTTGCCGTCTGCACCGAAGAAAGACTCATTTTCGATTACAGCTCCACCAATCTGACTGTCTGCGTTTTCAGTATCATATTCACCTGAGTATGATGATGTCCAGCCGCAGCCATATTTGTTCCAGAGAGTCTTTTCATAATCTATAGCTTTCTGCTTGTCAGCATCTGAGAGATTTCTTACATCGAGAAGAGCATTCCAGTCACCTTCCCAATAGAATGCGCCATAGCCAGCCTTTCTTCCATCTGAGTAGGTAACAGATGTGGCTGCCTTTATAACTGACTGGAATGACTCTGCCATACCCTGTACAGTATAAGGCCAGGTGATTCCGGCACCTGTATCACTGTTTCCTTCGTAGATAGAATTTGTGTAACCATCGATATCGTCGAGAGTGTAAGCATATGAAGTCTCAGCTACATAGGTCTGCTTATGGTAGGTGCGGGCGATTGTTGAAAGTGCCGAATTGATATTATCGATGCTTCCGCCCCAGAATGGATAATAGGTAGTTCCGAATACATCGTAGTCTACGCCATCAGCAGTGCCGTCGCCGTTCTTATCATAGGCGGCGAGATATCCGGCATCTGTGATTTCCTCTGTTCCGATATTTGTCAGATGAATGACAGCGAGGATGCTTCCATCACCAGCTTCATGAACTGCCTCGCAGCCTGCCTGATATACTTTATCGACATTGTCAGTCCAGTTACCGGATGCTTTGACACCGGCGATACCGTTGTTGGTCTCGTTTCCGACCTGGACCATTTTTACATTAACACCGTTGTCGAGAAGAGTTTTAAGTGAAGCGGCAGTGTATTCCTTTACAGCTGCTGCAGTCTTATCCGGGTCACCGTTTAATGATTTCCAAGCCTTTGGAGCAAGCTGTCTCGAAGGATCAGCCCAGGTATCAGAATAGTGGAAGTCAATAAGAACTTTCATACCGGCCTTAGTAGCCCACTGTCCAAGCTTTACGGCTTTTGCGAGATCATTATTTCCGCCGCCATATCCGTTACCGTTTGAATCATACGGGTCATTCCAGATTCTGATTCTGGCCCAGTTCATTCCCTGTTTTGCGAGGAAGTCGAAAAAAGTCTGATCTTTGATGATATTTCCATCGAAATCCTTGAAACCATAGTCTGTCTTACCATTGTAGGCATCCTTATTCATCTGGTCATAAGCATCCTGGATAGATATGTAAGAGGAGATGTCCATTCCACGGATCTCATCTGTTACTTCCTTGTCGAGAGCGGTAGTATCAACCTTTTTGGAAAATGCTGCGTCTTTGTCGGTTATTCCATATGATTTCAGGTCATCTGAGAACTTTGGCTTTTTAGTATCTGTGAGGTCGAGAACAACCGGCTTTCCCTTGTATGAAACAAGAGTCTTAAGATTATCATCTTCCCAGGAGTTTAAGAGTCTGGTATCTTCACTGCCCTTTGCATCAGGGTAGATACCGAAGCCACCGCCTTTGTCGCCGTCATTATCGACGGAGAGCTCTATTGAAAAAATACTGCTGTCGGTTGAGAGGCTCTTAAGCTTTGCCTGTGTGCTTCCCCATCCGAAATAGTCACTGTACTCATTTCCATCGCTTTTAACAAATGAGAGTGCTGTCTTGTCACCGTTCCAGATAGCGAAGTAAAGCTCCTTTACAGTGTCGCTTGTCTTGATAAACAGTTTTGTACGGGTCTCTTCGGCGACATTTGTTTCTGCTGCCTTTGCTGTGATTACGTTCATACTGAAAACCAGCGTGAATGCAAAAATAAACGACATCAAAAGAGACGTGATGCGTTTTATGCTATGCTTTTTTAACATTTTGACTCCTTTCGTAAATGACAGTAAATCTGTCAGATAAAAGTGCGCAACCGGTTTGTATAAATAATATATTTTTTGCTCTGTTCAATCAAGATGGCATATTTCACAAAAAATTCACATACTTTTTGTGCATTTTTACCAACCGTTTGCGCAGGCAGCATAGATTAATTTTTCCCTTTAATTGGAAGTTAAATATTTCATTAAAAATAATTTTGTGAAAAGTGCACAAAATTAATATTAAAATTTTGTGAAATACGTTATATTGACTTGTGGGGGAGACTGTCCGAAAACTAGGACATGATCAACCATTATAATAAGTATCAA